>CXWL01000303.1_pt1 | contig 65697 bp, 69 predicted proteins | sample 590931 | NCBI WGS metagenome assembly CXWL01 (sample SAMEA3498368, study PRJEB10139) | groundwater metagenome | biome: water well; material: biofilm material | place: Germany | collected 2015-04-27 | reverse complement strand
GTCTTGGGGTCCGCGTACTCGACCGCGAGCAGGTGCGGGGGATGGGGATGGGGGCGTTTCTCGGGGTGGCGCAGGGCAGCGCGCAGCCGCCGAAGTTCATCGTGCTCACCTACAACGGCGGGGTGGACTCGAAGCCGCTGGGGCTCGTCGGGAAGGGGATCACGTTCGATACGGGCGGTATCTCGATCAAGCCGAGCGACGCAATGCTGGAGATGAAGGGCGACATGTCGGGCGGCGGGGCGGTGATCGCGGCGATGATGGCGATCGCGCGGATTAAGCCGAAGATCAATGTCACAGCACTGGTACCGGCGACGGAGAACATGCCGGGGGGCAACGCGATCAAGCCTTCGGACGTACTGCGGGCGATGAACGGGAAGACGATCGAGGTGGTGAACACGGATGCGGAGGGGCGCGTCGTTCTGGCGTACGCGCTGTCGTACGCGATCCAGCTCGACCTTTCGCCGATCGTCGATGTGGCGACGCTGACCGGGGCGATCTCGATCTCGCTGGGGAACGTGGCGTTTGGGGTGTTCGCAAACAACGACGCGCTGGCCGGGCGCATCAAGAGCGCGGGGGCGGCGGCGGGGGAGAAGTGCTGGGAACTGCCGATGTTTTCCGAGTACAAGGAGCTGATCAAGAGCATCATCGCCGACATGAAGAACAGCGGGGCGCGCGGGGCGGGATCGATCGCGGCGGCGTTCTTTCTGAAGGAGTTCGTGGACGACCGGCCGTGGGCGCACCTCGACATCGCCGGGGTGGACTTTTCTGATAAGGAGAAGGGGACGCTGACCAAAGGATCGACCGGTATCCCGGTGCGGACGCTTGTGCATCTGGCGCTGGGGTTGGCGGAGACGCCGCTGTAACGTTGGTCCACGAAGAGCACAAAGAGCATGTTGGGCTTTGGGTTCGGCGAGCTTGCGTCGGTGCTGCTACGCGTGAGAAGTCGTTGGTCACGGACTTGGCGCAGCTAAAGTTACGCGGCTACTTTGCGGCGGTGGCGCTATCGCATGTGCCGACGCGCGGGCTGAAGGCCCGCGCTACGTTGATGGGATGGGCGCAGGCCGTGCGGGCTAGCTGCGGCGTTTGTCGAAGTCGTCGAGATCCAGGCTTTCGATGAAGTCCTTGAAGGCGGACATGCGCTCCAGTTCTTCGGGGGCGATCTGGCGGCGGGCGCCGTTGGCCTCTTGCACCTGCTCGCCGTCCTTGTCCAGCAGGACGCCGGCGCGGTCGAGGACAGCTTCTTCGGCGAAGATGGGCACCTTGGCGCGGACGGCGAGGGCGATGGCGTCACTGGGGCGGGAGTCAAGCTCCATGGAATCGCCGCGGACGTCGAGGACGATGCGGGCGTAGAAGGTGTCGTTCGTCAGGTCGTTGACGATGATGTGATTCACCTGGCCGCCGAGCTGCTCGATGGCGGCGCGGAGGAGGTCGTGGGTGAGGGGACGGGCGACGGCGACTTCCTGAAGCTGGACGGCGATAGCATCAGCTTCGGCCGGCCCGATCCAGATCGGCAGATAGCGGTCTGACGACTTTTCCTTGAGGATCACGACCCTCTGGTAGTTCATCAGGCTCACCCTGATGCTTTCGATCGTCATCTCAATCAAGCCGCCCACCCTTCTGCATCCGATCCAGTCTATGCAGGCGCTGCTTCGACTGTCAACGAATCTGGATTCGGCGCCGTTTCTGCGGTCATCGCTGCCTCCGGCGCCGCTCACGGCTCCGTTATGGAACGCCGCTCAGCGGCGGCGCCGGACGCTCGCCGGCCGACCACTTGGTTTCCAGGTAGATGCTCACTCCTGCTACGCCGGCGAGGGCGACGGCGATCATGAACAGCACCGGGGTCACACCGAAGATATCGGCCACGGAACCCGCCACGACAAGGGGGAGGATACCCACGGCGTTCGCGAGAACCACCTGGGCAGCGAAGACGCGGCCGCGCATTTCGGCCGGGGCGCGCTCGTGGAGGACGGTCTGAGCGGGTGCATTGACCATCGCATACGCAAATCCCACAGGCCCGGCGAAGGCCATGGTGAGGAGGACGAGGATCGAGAGGCCACCGGCGCGCCCGTCATCCGAGAACGGGTTCACGCGCTCGGTCGTCTGCATCCAGGCGGCAAAAGGCTCGATCAGGCCGAGGGCAATCACGCAAATGACCATGCCGCAGAGGCCGGCGATGACGGTGCGCGTCTTGCCGAGGCGAGCGGCGATGTAAGGCAGGGCCCGGAGGCCGACAATGGCGCCGACACCCACCGGCGCGAAGATCGTCACCGCCTTGTCGGGCGAGATTTCGAGGACGGCCTGCATGTAGCGCGGCACCAGCACGGCGAACAGCAGCACCATCGAACTGCCGGCGGCGTAGTGGATGAGGGCCAGCGCCGACACCGGATCCTTGCCGATCGTACGCAGGGTGTTCATGTAGTCACCGCCGGCGTTCCGCAGTTCGCGGAAGGTGGGCAGGCTTCTGTCGGGCGCTTCGTCGTCGTCGGCGATGGGGGGCATGAGGTAGGCGCAGACGACGGCGACGGCGAACATGACGGAGCCGACGACGAAGATCCAGGTGGCGCCGATGGTGGGGAGCAGGATGGGGGCGAGGAAGATCATGCCGATGAGTTGCGAGCCGGTGACGGCCATGCTGAAGACACTGTTCGCGGCCATGAGCTGATGTTTGGGGACGACCGACGGCACGGTGACGGCGTCGGTGGTGCCGAAGAACTGGCTGGCGGTGGCGAAGAAGATGCTGATGGCGATGAGGCCGCCGAAGTGATCGCGGGAGAGGAGGAAGCAGATGGCCAGCAGCATGCGGGCGACGTTGGTGTAGATCAACAGCAGGCGCTTGCTCCACATATCCACGAGAACGCCGGAGAAGATGCCGAAGACAACGGACGGAACGACAAACGCCAGCACCAACACCGACGTAAACATCGAGCCGTCGGTGAGATCGGTGACGAGGACCAGGAGCGTGAAGAGAATGGCGTTCTGCGCGGATTGCGAGATGAGTTGCGCCAGCCACAGGAGCAGGAAGCTACGGTTCATCAGCACCGGGCGCGGCTTGGGCTCGGGCGGCGGCCGCAGGATCTGGAGGTGGGGCGTCGCCATCAGGCGCCCCTCAGCGGCGCTGGGGCGGCGAGGTTGCGGGCGGAGAAGAAGGCCGACAGGAGGCCGCAGATCACGGCGACGGCAAAGAACATGGGTGGGATGCCGATGACATCGGCGAACAGACCGGTGAGCAAGATGGGTGGGATAGAGGCGAGGTTCGTCAGCACACTCTGCGCAGCCAGCACGCGTCCCTGCATTTCTCGCGGTATGCGCTCGTTCACGATGGTCCGGGCGGCGATGTTCAGGAAGGTGAAGCTGAACGCCAGCACCGGCCCAAGCAGCGACGAGATCATGATACGCGCCGTCGTGTCTCCAAATGGGCCGGGATCGAAGATTCCCAGGGGGTTCAGGGATTGCAGGCCATCGCCAAGCGGGCCGACGAAGGCGAGGAGGGCAACACAGCCGAGCATCGCCCCGAAGCCGCCGCCGAGTGTCCACCAGGGCGAGACCCGGTTCGAGAGGCTGGCGACGAAGCGCATCGCCAGCCAGATGCCGATGACGGCGGGGAGGGCGATAAAGATGATGTTCTCCGGGCCGACGCCGAGGACATCGCTGGCGTAGCGGGGAAGCAGCGTGGCGACGACGAGGCCGGTGGTGTTGGCGAGGACGAGGATGATGACGCTGACGTAGGAGACGGAATCCTTCGTCAGGTGGTGCCAGGCCTCGGCGAAGCGCTCACGGGTCTCTTCGATGGAAACGTGCATGTTGGAAATGGCGCCGCGCATGCCTTCGATGGTGAGGAACAGCAGCGCGGAGCCGCCGAACATGATCGCGCAGACAATGGCGAGCGAAGGAGCGCCGACGGTCTTGAGGAAGATCGTCGGCAGCAGCATCAGGCCGATGATCTGGGAGATGAGCGAGCCGAGGTTGTTCAGCGAGTTCGCCGACGTGTACTCCTCCGGTTTGACGACGGCGGGCAGGGCGGCACCTTCGGCCGGGCCGGAAAACTGCGAGGCGACGGCAAAGGCGACGGCAATGACGTAGATCATGAACACGCTGTCCGTCGAGAGCGCGAGCAGCACGCAGAGGCCGGCGCGCAGGGCGTTGGTGCCAGCGAGCACGATGCCTTTCGGCATGCGGTCGACAAGGACGCCGGAGATCGTGCCCAGCAGGGCGGTCGGCGCGATGTAGGCGACGACGAAGAGGCTGCTGAAGAAGCTCTTGCCGGTGGCGCTGACGACGAGGATGAGCATCGTGTAGACGACGGCGTTCACGGGAATGCCGGAGAGCAGGCGGGCGAGCCAGAGCTTGCGATAGGAGTCGTTGTCGAAGAGGGAGTGTTCGCCGACCAGCGACGACAGCCGCGACATGGCCGATCGGCCGTACTCGGCGGCGCGCGCGGTGTGCGTCATCCGTCGCGCTCCATGACGACGCGCAGCTGCTCCGGGTCGAGTTCGGGGCCGCGGGTGATGAAGGTCTTCAGGCGCTTCTCAAGGGTGCGGCGTTCGAGGAGCACGCGGTGCGCGCAGGTCGCGCACTTGAGGCCGATGTCGGCGCCCACACGCACAACCTCCCACTGATAGCCACCGCAAGGGTGCGGTTTGCGCAGACGGACGACGTCGCCCATGCGGAAGTCGATGATTTCAGACATGGGCGGCCTGCGGTCGTACAACCCACGCTCCGCGGTCGCGGGGCAAAGCAGACAACAGACCGGGAACGACAGACAACAGACAACAGACAACAGAAAGCAAAGGACAAACAGCAAAGGGTGAGTGTCCGCGGGTCATGTTTGCCCTTTGCTGTTTCCTCTTTGACCTGCCCGGACGATGTTGATCTCATCTCGTAGCCGCAGCGCCTCGCGGCGGGCGGATTCGGGGAAGTCGGCGCCGCGGGAGGCGTAGGTGACGCCGCGCGAGGCGCTGACCCACAGGCCGCGGCCGCGAGCATCGAGCCCAGCGCGGACGGCGTCTTCGAGGGAGCCAGCTTGCGCCCCGACGCCGGGCACGAGGAACGGCGTGTCCGGGCAGAGTTCGCGGAGGCGGCGCATCTCGTCCGGGTACGTCGCGCCGGTGACGAGGCCGACGTTGCCGTGCTGATCCCACGACCGCGCCCGCTCTGCCACGACTTCGTACAGCGGACGCGGACCGCCCTCGGTCGTCACCGACAGGTCTTGAAAATCGGGCGCGCCGGGGTTGGACGTGCGGGTGACGATGATGGCGCCGTGCTCCGGGCGTTCGATCCAGGGCTCGACGGAGTCGCGGCCGAGGTAGGGGTTCACCGTGACGAAGTCGAAGCCGAGATCATCGCAGAGGGCGCGCACATAGGCGCGGGCGGTGTGTTCGACATCACCGCGCTTGGCGTCGGCGATGGTGATGATGTGCGCGGGGATGCAGGCGAGGGTCTCGCGGAGGGCGGCGTATCCGCGCTCGGGGCCGAGACCCTCGTAGAAGGCGACGTTGGGCTTGTAGGCGCAGACGAGGTCGGAGGTGGCCTCGATGATGGCGCGGTTGAACTTCGCGACGCCGTCGATGCCGAAGCGCTCGGGCATGAGGGCCAGGTCGGGATCCAGCCCGATGCAGAGGAGGCTGTTGTTGTGTTCCCAGGCCGCTTGCAGCTTGTCGCGCACGTTCATGAGGTGACGGTCGCTCCTTCTTTCATCAGGCGGGCGCGTGTTGCGTCGAATGCTGCTGGATCGCCGCTGCACAGGTATTCGATGGTTCCGTTGCTGGCGCCTGGGTTGCGTAAGGCCTGCTCTTCCAGCACCGCCGCAACGCGGCGGGCGACCGCCTCGGATGGCTCGATGACGGCGATGTTGGGGCCGAGTTCGCGCTCGAAGGCGGGGCGGAGAAACGCGTAGTGGGTGCAGCCGAGGGCGAGGACATCGGCGCCGGACGCGCGCACGTCGTCGGAGTAGCGGCCGATCATCGCCAGGGTCGCGGGATCGTCCAGGGCGCCTGCCTCGACGGCTTCGGCCAGACCCGGCGCTTCGATGACTTCGACGGTGACGTTGCGCCCGTGGCGGTCGATGAGGGTTTTCAACTTCTCGCCGCGGGCGGTGCCGGGTGTTACGAGGAGGGCGACGACGCCGGATTGCGTGCGCTCGGCGGCGGGCTTGAGGGCCGGCTCCATGCCGACGAACGGCGCCTCGAAGGTCGCCCGCAGGTGTTCGATGGCGGCGCTGGTGGCGGTGTTGCAGGCGACGACGATCAGCTTCGCGCCACGGGCCAGCAGTTCGCGGGTGACGGCCTCGGAGCGGGCCCGGATCTCGTCCGGGCGGCGGGGGCCGTAGGGGAACCAGGCGGTGTCGGCGTAGTAGAGGATGTCCTCGTTCGGAAGCAGACGGCGGGCTTCGGCGAGGACGGCGAGGCCGCCGACGCCAGAATCGAACATCCCGATAGGGCCAGAAGGCTGCTGTGGCATGCGCTAGATCGTATCAGACGGGGGGAGGCTCGTTGCGAGCGGGAGGACGGGTCAACAGATGAAACAGATGGGGATTGTTTTGTGGCGACGGTTGTGCAGAAGGCGGCGCGGCATTCGATCCCCTAACGAGTCCGCGCTGAAACGGGGCACCTCACCCCCGGCCCCTCTCCACGCCGTGGAGAGGGGAGCCTAATTGACTCATGGCTCTCGGGACGTTGCCCGAGAAGTCGTCCGGCGAAGCTGCCGCCAGGTTGTACCACTGTCTTCGGTCAGCCAAACGGCCAGCTGCCGAAACTCATACCTTCGCCCAGGTGGTGCCGCCGTTCGTCGTCGTCCAAACGCCTTCCGGCGTGTCGATGGAGCCGTTGTCTGCGTCGGCGAAGGCGATCGCGTTTACCGGCACGCCCTGGGCGAGGCCGGTGACCACCACCTCCTGCCAGTTGTGGCCGCCGTCGGTGGACCTGAGGAGATTGTGGCCGGGGCTGTTGAGGCCCAGCCAGCCTTTGTCGGCATTTTGGAAGAGGAGGGCGCTGGGGCCCTGGCCGTTGGGTAGTTCGCCGACGCCCGCTTCAGACGGCGGGGAGCCGAGGGTCGTGCGGCTGATCAGCGACCACGCCGCGCCGCCGCTGTCGGTGCGGAAGAGGAACTTCTCGTTACTGCCGGCCCCGGCGCCTCCGTTGCAGAACTGCCACTTCGTGCTCGCGTTCAGGGCGAACGACGTGCTGGGGGTGAGCGCCGTTCCTTCCAGCGAGGTGCGCAGCGAGCATGGCACAGCGGAGGCGGTGGGGCTGCCCGACCAGGTGATGGCGCCGCAGCGGTGGATCAGGTGCAGTCCGGGGTAGCCGTCGAGTTCGTTGATCTCGATCAGGGCCCACTGCGGACGGCGGCTGGCCGTCGTGTCCGGCAGCGTCACGAACTGGTTTACGCCGCCGTAGGCGACGGTAACGATGCCGGCGATATTGACCTGCGCAAGCGTAAAGGCCTCGGGCGCGCCTTCGGACTGCGGGCAGATGTTGTCGGTGGAGACGAGGTACAGGTAGCCGTTCATGCCATAGGTGGGCGGGCGGCCGAAGTCGTCGCCCTTCACGAAGATGTTGAGGTAGCCGGGCGGCGGGAAGGGATCGCTGCCGTCGGCGATGTAGGCGCTGAAGGTGGTGTTATCGGCGCCGAGGCCGCTGAGGTCGTTGGAGACGTGCAGATCGCCCTGACCGACGAGCGTACACGAGGCGGCGAAGATCGCGGCGACGGCGAGCGGGAGTAGTGACAAGCGGGGAAGGTGGACGCGATGAAGGAAGGCGATCATGGTGCGGGTCTCCTGATCGTTAAAGGGGAGAGGATGTGACAACGACAGTATGCGCGATGGCGGGTCGGCCCCGCCAAGCCGATCCTACATTCCGACGCGCCGGTCTATCATGACAGCGTGAGACCAGCACGAGATCAGGCGCGTGACTATCGACAGCTCGTAGCCGATGGCTACGACCAGTGCGCCTCCGCCTTCAACGCCGCCCGATCGATACGGCCACCGCCGGAACTTGCGCTGCTCCTCGAACGACTGCCCGACGGGTCGCGCGTGCTGGACCTGGGCTGCGGCGCCGGGGCGCCGATCACACGCGCGCTGGCGGAGCAGTTCGCTGTCACGGGGGTCGATGTGTCGGCGGGGCAGCTGGCCCTGGCGCGGAAGCAGGCGCCGGGCGCCACCTTCCTGCAGGGCGACATGATGTCGTGCGACTTTCCGGCGGAGAGCTTCGACGCGGTGGTCAGCTTCTACGCGATCTTTCACCTGCCGCGTGAGGAGCACGAGCCGCTGCTGCGGAAGATCCACGACTGGCTGCGACCCGGCGGCTACTTGTTGGCCACCCTGGCGATGACGAACGAGGCGGCCTACACGGAAGAGTTCTTCGACGTCGAGATGTACTGGAGTCACTACAGCGCGGAGGAGTACCGGGCGATGCTGACGCGGACGGGGTTCGTCCTGATCGAGAGCGGGGTGTTGCACCACGGCTACGACGATGACACGGCGAAGCCGGAGCAGCATCCAATCTTCTTCGCGCAAGCGGTGGACTAAGCGGTCATCCCCGCGATCTTCTTCGCGTTGGGGTGGAACAGGAGAATCTGCCTGACCTCGACCCAGCTGCGGCTATCGACGGGAATCCGCCCCGCATAAACTGTGGCTTCCGCAGCATCATTGCACTCAATGATGAAGTAGCCGCCCAGCACTTCCTTCGTCTCCGCAAACGCCCCGTCCGTCGCCAGACGCCTGCCACCTTTCACACGCACCGGCACCGCGACCTCTACCGGCATCAGCCCGGCTCCCGAGACGTAGACGCCCTTCTCTCGCAGTTCCAACTCCAGCTTCTGATGCTCCGGTTGAAGCGACCGCGGCTCGTCGGGCCGAGGCGAAACGCTCGGGTCATAGTTGATCAAGAACATGTAGAGCATGATCGCCGCCTTTCTTTCGCTTGGCTTTCCAATTCGACGGACGAAGGCTGGGCAGATCGACAGGCTGACGAAATCGCAGCACGTGTCAGAGAAGACGTCAGACATCCATCCCCAACGCCGCCATCACGGTGTTGATGTCTTTGTCGCCGCGGCCGGAGAGGCCGAGCAGGATCACTTCGTCCTTCCGCATCGCGGGGGCGATCTTGGCGAGGTGGGCGATGGCGTGCGAGGGCTCCAGGGCGGGGATGATGCCTTCGGTCTCGGAGAGCAGGCGGAATCCGGCGAGGGCTTCGGTGTCGGTGATCGAGACGTACTCGGCGCGATGGCTGTCCTTGAGGAAGCTGTGCTCCGGGCCGACGCCGGGGTAGTCGAGGCCGGCGCTGATGCTGTGCGCCTCCTGCACCTGACCGTACTTGTCCTGCAGCAGGTAGCTCTTGGAGCCGTGCAGGACGCCCGGGCGGCCCTTCGAGAGCGTGGCGGCGTGGCGTTCGGTGTCGACGCCCTCGCCAGCGGCCTCGACGCCGATCAATCGCACGGAGGTGTCTTCAAGGAAGGGGTGAAAGAGGCCGATGGCGTTGCTGCCGCCACCGACGCAGGCGATGGCGATATCGGGCAGGCGGCCCTCGGCTTCAAGGATCTGGGCGCGGGCCTCCTTGCCGATGACGGACTGGAACTCGCGCACGAGCCACGGGTACGGGTGCGGACCGGCGGCGCTGCCGATGAGGTAGTAGGTATCGCGGACATGCGTCACCCAGCCGCGGATGGCCTCGTTCATCGCGTCCTTTAACGTGCGCGACCCGCTCTCGACGACTTCGACCTTTGCACCGAGCAGCTTCATGCGGAAGACGTTGAGCGACTGCCGCCGCACGTCTTCGGAGCCCATGAAGACGGTGCATTCCATGCCGAGCATCGCGCAGACGGTCGCGGTGGCGACGCCGTGCTGGCCGGCGCCCGTCTCGGCGAAGACTTTCTTCTTGCCCATGCGCCTCGCCAGCAGACCCTGGGCGACGGCGTTGTTGATCTTGTGGGCGCCGGTGTGGGCAAGATCTTCCCGTTTGATGTAGATCTTCGCCCCGCCGAGATGGCGGGTGAGATTCTCGGCGAAGTACAGCGCCGTGGGCCGGCCGACGTAAGTGCGGAGGAGGTGATCGAGTTCCGTGCAGAAGGTCTCGTCGGCCTGGGCGGCGGTGAAGGCGGCGGTGAGTTCGTTGAGGGCGACCATCAGGGTTTCGGGGACGTAGCGTCCGCCGTAGGGTCCGAAGCGGCCGAGGGAGTCGGGGAGGGTGGGGGTGGTCATGGCGTGCCTCCGGTGTGTTGCGCTGAAGCTGGAGCGGGTTTTGGTGAAGGCACCAGTAGCGGCGGAGCTTTAGCTCCGCTCGGTCGCCGCTGCACGACAGGGGCTTCTTCGACGAGAACCCCTCCCGCGTAAGGCCAAGGGGCGCCCGGCGGAATCAGCCCTGCGCGTTCTGGGTTCTGGGCGATGTAGCGGGCCATCGCCGCGACATCCTCATCCTGGCGCACGATACGATCGTAGTAGCTCGACTGCCAGAGCGCCTCTTGCGTGGCCTTCTTGTACGCATAGCCTGTCTGCTGCTTGAAGCGCTGGACAAAGCGGACAAGATCGGAGTCATCGCTTCGGCCAACGAGCAACACGTGAACATGATCGGGCATGACGACGAACGAGAGCAATTCGAAGTCCGTGCGGATGGACGCTGCCCGAATCTGTTCCACAGCATGACTTGCGACGCCATCAACAAGTAGTGGCTGACGTAGCCGCGTGACGCTGGCGACATGGTACGCGTTTCGACCGATGTACTCGAAACCATGGAGCCTGCGGCGTCCGCTTGGGCGAAGTTCGCCGATGTGAGCAAGCAGTCTCATGTCAGCGGCACCGAGCGGAGCTAAAGCTCCGCCGCTACTGACCTGATCCGCATCGATCGCCGTTCGGTCGTTTCCCAACATCACTCCATCCCTCGCACCGCGTTTACGAATGCTTGTATCTTCGCGGGATCCTTCGCGCCGTTGACCTCTACGCCTGAGGAGACGTCGACGGCCCAGGGGCGGACGGCGGCGATGGCGGCGGCGACGTTTTCGGGGGTGAGGCCGCCAGCGAGCCAGAGGGGGAGGCGGGCGGCGATCTCGGCGGCGGCGGGCCAGTCGCCCTGGGTGCCGGTGCCGTGGCTGGGGTCGAGCATGAAGGCGAGCGCCTGGCCGGGCTCAATGTAGGTGTTGATATCGGCGGCGGTCATGCCGGGGCGCGGGTGGAGCGACTGGATCGCCTGGCGGTTGGCGAGCAGGGCGTCGGACCACGGCTCGCTGCCGCTGAGCTGGATCAAGTCGATGCCGGTCTCGTCGGCGATCTCGTTTATCTCTTCGATGGCCTGATCCTTGAAGACGCCGACGACGAGCGGGCGTTTCCGGGCAAGCAGCCGGTCGAGCGCTTCGGCGCCGTGAGCGAACCACGCCTCGATCGTGTCAAATTGGCCACTGTGCAGGGGCGGCGGATCGTCCTGCTCCATCTCCCGCAGCGGCGTCCCGACAGCGCGCACGATCAGCGACGCCTCTTCGCGCGAGACACGCCGACGGCTATTGTTTGCGAACATGATGCCGATGAAGTCGGCGCCGGCCTCCGCCGCGGCGACGGCGTCGGCAATCTTCATGCAGCCACAGATCTTGATGCGGGTCATCGCTTGTTTACCAGTCTTCGGTCTTCGGTCGTCGGGGGAACGGAGATCCGCTTCTCTATGAATACGAGGGCCTCGTCGATGAGGTCGTCGAGGGGCCGCGCCGTCGTATCGAGCGTCAGCCGTGGCTGGAACTGAGTTGGCGCCGAGCCCGGATACTGCCGGATATCGAGAGGATCGCGCGGCTGGGACTCCAGTGCGTCGCGCGTGGCCAGACGATGGATGAGCTCGTCGCGATCGGGGCAGATGCACTCAATCAGGATGCGGGGCGAGCGGGCGGCATCCGCGATCTCGAACCAGCGTTGTTCGACCGACTCCCAGTACACAGGGTTGTCGAGGACAATCGAGTGACCGGCGGCAACCAGCGCGTGGGCCTGCGCGAAAAAGACCTCGTACGCACCCCTCGCCGCTGGTTGCTCGACGATGCCGACGCGAAGGAGGGCGGCCTTGATCACGTCCTTGTCGAGGACGACCGCGCCGAGGCGCTGACCGAGGGCGCGGGCGACGGCGCTCTTGCCGCTGCCGGGCTCCCCGTGCATCTGGACGACCAATTGTGGTTCGTCGGATGAGGACAGGTCTGTCTCCACGGCGACTCTTCGAAAAGACCTGTCCGTACGGGTACGGCGCGTGTTCTGGCTCATATCTGCAGCTCGCGCATCTTGGTGGGCACATCGGGGGCGGTCATGAGCGACTCGCCGACGAGTACGGCATGGACGCCAGCCTTCGCCATGCGTTCGACATCGGCGCGGGTATGGACGCCGCTGAGGGCAACGACGCCGCGGTCCAGCGGGATCAGCGGACGCAGGCGCTCCGTCTGGGCGAGATCTACCTCGAAGGTGCGGAGGTCGCGGTTGTTGATGCCGATCATGTCGCCGTCGATCTTGAGGGCGCGGGCCACCTCTTCCTCGCTCGCTACTTCCACCAGCGTCTCCAGTCCGACCTTGTGGGCGAGGTCGTTGAGGGCACTCAGTTCGTCGTCGGTGATGATCGAGACGATGAGGAGGATAGCGTCGGCGCCGTACGCGCGCGCTTCGTGGATTTGGTACGGATCGAAGATGAAGTCCTTACGCAAGAGCGCGGGGCGCCCGCCGGGATAGGAACCGTCGAGATTGGCGCGAATGTCGGAGATGAAGTCGATCGAGCCCTGGAAGTACTTCGACTCGGTGAGGATTGAGATCGCCGCCGCTCCGCCGTTCGTGTATGCCCGCGCCAGGGCCTGGTGTTCGAGCGTCGTAACGAGGCGCCCTTTCGACGGCGTGGCCTTCTTGATCTCGGCGATGATCTGGATGCGCTTGCCACCGCTGCTCGGTCCGCGCGGACCTTCGAGGATCGAGCGCGTCATGCTCCACTGCGGCGTGCGCGTGCGATCCTGGCGGCGCTTGAGGGCGTCGAGCGGCTCGTCGAGCTTGCGCTGCTCTACCTCGATACGTTTGTCGGCGACGATCTGGTCGATAATGTCCATAGTTACACCAAAGGGCATAGAGCAAACAGCAAAGTCCGAAGAGAAGAACGCATCCGCTAGACCTCGTTCGTTGCCGTGATGAATGCTTCGAGCTTTGCTTTGGCCGCGCCGGAGTCGATGCTTTTCGTTGCCAGGTCGACTCCCGCGCGGAGGTTGGCCGCGCTGCCCCAGGCGATGAGGGCGGCGGCGGCGTTGATGAGGGCGAAGTCGCGCAGGGGGCCGGGCTGGCCTTCGAGCACGCCTCGCAGTTCGGCGGCGTTGTGCTCGGGCGTGTCGCCGATGAGGCTCGCGATGTCGTGCCGGCGCAGGCCCGCGTCTTCGGGTGTGACGGTGTAGGTGCGCACGACACCATCCAGCAATTCGGCGACGACGGATTGCCCGGCGATGCTGATCTCGTCAAAGCCGTCTTCGCCGTGTACGACGAGGGCGTGTTCGGAGCCGAGACGCTGGAGTACGGCGGCGACCTTCTCGACGAGATCGGCGCGGGGCACGCCGATCACCTGGTGGGCAGCGCCGGCCGGGTTGGTGAGCGGGCCGAGGATGTTGAACACGGTGCGGATGCCGATCTCGCGGCGGAGGGGAGCGACGAACTTCATCGCCGGGTGGAAGGCCTGGGCGAACATGAAGCCGACGCCCGATCGCTCGATACATGCGGCGACTTGCTCCGCGGTGAGATCGATCCTGGCGCCGAGGGCTTCGAGCACGTCGGCGCTGCCACAGCGGGAGGTCATCGCGCGGTTGCCGTGCTTGGCCACGCGCGCGCCCGCCCCGGCGGCGATGAAGGCAGCGCAGGTGCTGACGTTGAACGAGCCGCTCTCGTCGCCACCTGTCCCGCAGGTGTCCAACAGCGGCCCGTCGACCGCGAGGTGGCTCGACTTCTCGCGCATGACCTTCGCCATGCCGGTGATCTCGTCGACGGTCTCCCCCTTCAGGCGGAGGGCGGTCACATAGGCGCCGAACTGGGCGGGCGTGGCGGCGCCGGTCATCAGCTCGTCCATGCAGGCGGCAGCCTCGGTCTCGGTGAGATCGCGCTTGTCGGTGAGCCGGATGATGGCGTCGCGGATGGTGAAGTTACTCATAGGTGGTGGTTGTCCGTCTTGCTACTCGTTGAACCTGAACATAGGCAGCGCGATCCGAAAGCGTATACATGATGCGGTACTCGCCGACTCGTAGTCGCCAGCCATCGATTCCGGAGAGCTTCAACGATCCAGGGGGCCGCGGGTCCTCCGCCAGCCCTTCGATCGCACGCGTGATTCGGCTGCGATAGTTAGCTGGCAACCTTTTCACTTCGCGCTGAGCGCTTCGAACGACTTCGACTTCGTATCTCAATGCCCATCTGCTCCATCAGCTCCTCGATTGAAATCGTCCCCGAGGGATCCTTCGCGTGTTCCTCAAGGCCCCGCTTGATCGTGATGGCATCAAGTTGGTCCTCAAACACCTTCTCCATTGCGTACCGCACGAGGTCCGCCATCGACCCCTTTTTCTCGAAGGCGAGGCGGCGCAGGTCCTCGTATCGCTCTTCGTCCATGCTCACCAGTAGCCGTTTGGTCGCCATCGGTCGTCCTCCGAAAGTGATATCATGATGTCGTGATATCAGTATATCACCTAACTCGCATCGCCAGGAAGTTCCGCAGCAGGGTGTGGCCGTCCGGCGTCAAGATGGATTCCGGATGGAACTGCACACCCTCGACCGCCGGTAGTTGCCGGTGGCGGACGCCCATGATGATGCCGCTTTCACTGTGGGCGCTTACCTCCAGCACGTCGGGCACGCTATCGGCGCGGATGGCCAGCGAGTGGTAGCGCGTCGCCGCGATGGGCGAGGGCAGGCCGACGAAGACGCCCTTGCCATCGTGCGTAATCTGCGAGACCTTCCCGTGCAGGATCTCACCCGCGCCCTCGACGATGCCGCCGAACACCTCGCCAATGCACTGGTGTCCGAGGCACACGCCGAAGATAGGGATCTCACCCGCAAACCGGCGGATCACATCCTTGCTGATGCCGGCTTCGTCCGGATTGCCGGGGCCGGGCGAGATGATGATGTGTTGCGGGGCCATCTCGTCGATCTCCTCGATGGTGATCGCGTCGTTGCGGATCACCTCGACCTGGGCACCGAGTTCGCCGAGGTACTGGAAGAGGTTGTAGGTGAAGCTGTCGTAGTTGTCGATCAGGAGTACGGTCATCGTTTCCTCGCCTTGATGATCAGGGTGTAGGGCACCAATCGCTTCTTCGCGCCGTCATCGTTCACGGCCTGCGCCGGTTGCTCTTGCGGCTCCAGAAGCTGTTCTACGGAGAAGCCTGCTGCCTGGATCATGTCGACCCACTCGGAGATGGTCCAGAACCATTGGCGGAACTCCGCCGAAGCACCGCCGATCTGCCACGTCCAGTCGCGCTGCTGCGCCCAGTACGGCCGCTCTACTCGATACGGAGGGTCATCGCCGGTTACGGCGTCAAACGGGTGCCGCACGGAGAGCACGAACGCGCTTCCCGACTTCAAGATGCGCGCCGTCTCCCGGAGTGTGTCCTCGATGCGCTCGACGTAGTTGAGCATGTGGGCAGAGACCGCCATATCGAAGCTTGCGTCGTCGAACCGCGAGAGATCCTCCACGGTGCCCTCCACAAACGACGCGTTGACAGCGTCGTGGCGCTGGGCGTACTTGCGGGCGTACTCGATCTGCTTGGACGACGCATCGATGCCAACGGCGATGGCGCCCAGCTTTTCCAGCGCCACGACGTCCTGGCCGCCGCCGCACCCCAGCACGAGCGCGCGCTTGCCGGCGACGCCTTCGAGCAGATGCAGGTCATCCTCGGATAGCGACCAGGACCACATCAGCGCCGTCCCGAAACGATCGCCAAAGATCTCCTCCTGGTACGCCTTCGAAATGGCGTCCCAGCCGACCCCCACATCTGGAGGTGGAGTGTCGGGCGCAACCGCAGGCCGAGCACTCGCGAGAGCTTCGCGCTCCGCCAGCGGCACCGCCTGCGCTGTCAGCTCCTTCCCCATCTGGTCCCAATCGAGTGTGTGCATCCCTTCGGGATCCGTGAGGATCTTCGCCAGCGGGATCCGCAGATCGGGGGGCATCGTCACGCCGTCGAGGTCGCCTGCGCCGAGCCAGCGGGCGTCGTCATAGTCGCCCTCGGCGTTGAAGCGCATCGGACCGGCGGGCAGCACGGCGCGGAAGATGTTGGCGACGTACTGGTGTTCGTCGGCGCTGTCCGTGATGTACACGGTGTCGGCGAAGGTCTCGTCTCCCTCTACCAACGTCAGCCCGAACTGGTCGCGGGCATGGCGGCGCAAGGCGTCCTCGGCCGCTTCGTCGTCGCGCACGAGGGTGGACGGCAGCATCCACTGTCCGGCGAAGGGCGGCCGGCGTCGGTGCGCGACCAGCGCCCGTTCGTTCTTCTCGAGCAGCATGGCTGACATCAGATCAGGCATTAGTACCCCAACGACCCGCGCGGCATGTCGTCCTGGCGTTCCTCCGCCACTTCGATCGCGCGGAGCTGGCCTCGGGCCTTGTTGCCGGATTCCATGTACTCCTCTTCCGGTGTACTGTCGTACACGACGCCGCCCGCCGCCTGCACATACGCAATCCCCGGCTTCATCCAGATCGTCCGGATGGCGAGGGCGGAGTCGCAGTTGCCCGACATGTCGAAGTACCCGATGCAGCCGCCGTAGCCGCCGCGCTTTTCGCCCTCGAGTTCGGCAATGATCTCCATGGTGCGGATCTTGGGGGCGCCGGTAACGGTGCCGTGCGGGAAGTAGGCTCGCAGGGCGTCGTAGGTCGTCACGTCCTTCCGCAGCTTGCCGACGACGTGCGAGACCATGTGCATCACGTGGGAGTACCGCTCGATCGCCATGAGCGAGGTCACGCGCACGGTGCCGGCTTCGCAGACGCGGCCGAGGTCGTTGCGGGCGAGGTCGACCAGCATGATGTGCTCGGCCCTCTCCTTCTCAGAACTCTGCAGTTCATCCGCCATCCGCTGTTCGTCCTCGGCGTCCTTGCCGCGGCGGCGCGTCCCGGCGATCGGATGCGTCTCGATGACACCATCCTCGACGCGGATCAGCATCTCCGGCGAGGCGCCGACGACGTGCATGTCGCCCAGCTCAAGGTAGTACATGTAGGGCGAGGGGTTCACGTTCCGCAACGCACGATAGACCTCGAACGGGTGCGCCTCGGTCTCGCGGGCGAAGCGCTGCGACACCTGGATCTGGTACGTGTCGCCTTTCTTGATGTACTCCTTCGCCTTCATCACCTTCGCCTTGAACGCCTCCTCGGTGGTGTTCGAGACGGGCTTGCGATCGCGATGCTTGATCGCCGGGGTGTCGTAGGGCAGGCGCGAGAGCGGGGCGGCGAGACGCTTCACCAACTCCTCGATCTTCCACGTCGCCTGCCGGTACGAGGCCTCTACGTCGCCGTCGAGCCGCGCGTGGCTGACGACCTTGATGGTGTGTTGGAGATGGTCGAAGACGAGCAGGGTGTCGCAGAACAGGAAGATGGCCTCTGGAAAACCCTGCGGGTCAGCATCCGGCACCGGCAGTTTCTCGAAGTACCGCGCGCACTCGTACGCCATGTACCCGACGGCACCGCCATGAAAGCGTGGCAGCCCTTCCACGCGCACGGGCGTAAACCGCCGCAGTTCGTCTTCGATGTGGATCAGCGGGTCGCCGGACGTCTCGTTCGCCAGCGCGTTCTCACCGCTACGCAATACCCGATATGGCTCGGTGCCGATAAAGCTGTAGCGGGCCAGCCGCTCGCCGCCCTCGACAGATTCGAGCAAGAAGGAGTGCTTCCCCCGCGCCACCTTCAGGTAGGCCGAGACGGGCGTCTCCAGGTCGGCGTAGACCTCACGGAAGACGGGCACGATGTTGCCCTGGCCGGTGAGGGTTTTCACGTGTTCGAGCGTTGGTGTGTAAGTTGTCATTGTTGGCCTCGTCCGGACGACAGCAGACAACAGACAACAGACAACAGATCGCTCGACGACACGTTTCGCCGACAAACGACAGACGACAGGTCACTCGACAACATATTCCGTCCGTTCCTCGCGAAATGCTTTCGCGTTGCCGGTTTGGCGATCTAGCTGAATCATCTGCGCCGAGATCATGCTCAGGATCTCCTCGGTAAGATCGATTAGTTCGTTCTGCCGTTGTTCCAAGATGTAGCCGCGGCGGCGCAACAAATCGAGCCAACCGATCGTCTCGTTCGCCGATCCTCGGGCGATTGACAGGTGATTGCGATACGCACCGGCTGAGAACCTGCCGTGCCCTTCGCAGATGTTGGCTGCGATCGAGCTCGATGACTTCACAATCTGTTGGATGAGCACACCGGCCGCACGCGTATTCGGCATTCCGTCGACAACGTCCAGGATCGCGCCCGAAAGGGCCTGCGCCTTCTGCCACGAAGCGAGATTCCGAAACGAGTGCTTCGCTCGCGGAGCGCCGATGGGCCTGTTGTTGGCACCCGTCATCGGCCACCACCCTCTGTTGTCTGTTGTCTGTTGTCTGCTGCCGGGCGGCCGCGCGCGAAGTAGTCCAACTTCAGCGCGCTGCGCACGTCAGTCAGCGTTTCCTCCGCAGCGGCGCGGCCCGCAGCGCATCCCGCTTCGAGCGCCTCCTGCACGAGCTTCGGGTGGGCTTCGTAGTAGGCGCGGCGTTCGCGCATGGGATCCAGCAGGTTGTTGATGGCGACGACAAGCTTCTTCTTCACCTCGACATCGCCGAGGCCGCCGCGCTGGTAGTGCTCCTTCATGTTCTTCACGTCGTCCACGTCCGGGTTGAAGGCGTCGTGGTAGATGAACACGGGATTGCCTTCGACCGTGCCCGGGTCTTCCTTCCGCAGGTGGTTGGGGTCGGTGAACATGCCCATCACCTTCTTGCGGACGGTCTCCGCGTCATCCTTGAGGTCGATCGTGTTCCCCATCGACTTGCTCATCTTGGCGTTGCCGTCGAGGCCGACGAGGCGCGTCACCACATCCAGCCGTGGCTCCGGCAACAGAAACACCTCGACGCCAGTCTCGCGATTAAAGCGCGCCGCCACATCACGCGCCAGCTCGATGTGCGGCAACTGGTCGTCGCCGACGGGCACCAGGTGCGCGCGCGGCAGCAGGATGTTCGCGATCTGCATCAGCGGGTAGATGAAGAAGCCGACGGGCACGCTCTTCTTCGCCTGTTCCAGCGTGTCCATCTCGCTCTTCAGCGTCGGATTCTTCCGCAGCGGCCCCATGGGCAGGTACCACGACAATAGCACCGTCAGTTCGGCATGCTGCGGCACCTGCGACTCGATCACGAAGTGCCCGCGCACGGGGTCGAGCCCCACCGACAACCAGTCGAGCGCGACCTCCCACACAGACCGCCGCACGTGGTCGATATCGTCGACGTAGTCCGACACCTGGTAGTCGGCGATGAGGAAGAAGCACTCGTACTCCTCCTGCAACGCCACCCACTGTTTGAGGGCGCCCGCGTAGTGGCCCAAATGCAGCGGGCCTGTCGGCCTGATGCCGGTCAAGATTCTCTTTCGTTCGGTCATGACGTGAATTCCTTTGCGAGATCTCGTTCGTCTCGGTACGTGGCCGTTGAGGCGACCTCCGCAGGCAACGAAAAAAAAACGCCCTCACCCCTCAAAGGGGCGAGAACGTTCTCGCGGTACCACCCTACTTGATCCGCACTGCGGATCATCTCAGTCCGTCACGTCCACCAAGGCGGAGATGCGGCGGGCCTGATAACGGCGCCCATCCCGTCGGAGACTACTCTGTGGTCGTACCACGTTTCGGTCCGAGGCTCCCGGGTCCATTCGGTCTGTCGCGCTGCCGCCGGTTTGCACCCTGCCCGGCTCTCTTGGGGCTCGCTTGCCTGACCTACTCTTCCCGATCGTCGCCTTCTTATGGAAGTAGCGGAAGTCTAGCGGGGTCACCGGAAAGCTGTCAAGCGAGTCCAGCACGCAGAATCTGGACCAGTTAGGCGGCTTGACGAATCTCGGCTACATCCGGCTCGACGACAATAACCGGGTCCGGGGTGCCCGCGATCTTGCGGTTCACGCCGGATAGTTCGCTCCGCTGGCCCTTCGCAACGCGGTCGATGAAGATCGCCGCATAGCGGACGTGGCCTTCAAGGATGTTTAGCGCCACATCCAGCCGACCGGCCTCGAAGGCGCTGCCGCTGCTCGTCGCGGAGCCGCGCAGCTCACGCACGCGATCGAGGGCGAAGGCGATTCGTAAGCCATATCGCTTCGCATCCCGCGCGTCCATCGGATCTGCCAACGTCGCCGCTCGCAGGGAGTCGGTCATGCGCTTGCCGAGGATCTCGATCTGCAGCTTTTGTTCGAGCGGATTCATTCCATCGTCATCGTGCATGTCGTGTTCCCCTGTCACTGCATGAGGGTCTAGGGCCGGCTTCCGTGCCAGACCCCGTAACGAAGGTGAGTATGCACGAAGTTGGGTTCATCTGTTGATGGGGAGAATCCCGCATTTTCGACGATCGTGAGGGTGCGACTACCGGCGCTTCGCCACCATCTCTGCGTACAGGTCTTCCATCAGGCGGGCGTTGTCTTGCCAGCGATACTCTCGCCGCACGAAGGCGCGGCCGGCTACGCCCATCCGGTGCCGCAGCTCGGGATCGGCGGCGAGCATACCCAGGGCGTCGGTGAGCGCTGGTACGTCGCCGGCGGGCACGAGCAGGCCGGTCTCGCCGTGCACGATCACATCCGGGATGCCGTGGATGTTGGAGGCGACGACGGGCAGTCGCATCGCGCTCGCTTCCAGGGCCGAGACACCGAAGCCTTCCCAGGTCGAGGGCATGGCGAAGATGTCGAAGCGGGCCAGCGTGGCAGGCACGTCTTCGTGCGCCAGCTCGCCCGCAAACTCGACCTGCTCTCGCAGCCTCAGCTCATCGGCGAGCCGCTCAAGGTCTGCCCGCGATGGCCCGTCGCCGCCGAGGATGACGCTGATGTCGATGCGACGTTCCCACAAGGCCGCCACCGCGCGCAGCAGATACTCGAACCCCTTCTCCGGCGACAACCGCGATACCGCGCCCACGACGACGGTTGTCCCCTGTTTGTCCTTTGTCCTTTGCTCTTTGCTCTCCCCGGGGTCGAACATCTCGAGATCAATTCCGTACGGCACCACATGCACCGGCTTACCCGGCGGGACGAATGGGCGTGTGGCTTCGGCGAGGCGCTTCCCCGTCGCGGTGATGGCGCCAGCACGGGCGAGGGCGTGCTTGGTGATCCAGCGATGCAGCGGCGTCAGGTACGGCGCCTCGAGCACGTCCGTACCCCACACCGACACGATCGACGGCTGAAAGCCAGACAGCCCGGCGAGAAAGCCGTAGCTGGTCAGGTGCAGGGCGTGCAGCAGATCCGGCTGTAGCCTCTCGATCAGCGATCGCACACGCCGGGCATGGACGACGTATCGCGCCTTGCCGATGCTTTCCAGCCCATCGATGTGATGCACGGTCACGCCCGGAATCTCCGCCGGGCGAAACGAGATCACATGCGCGTCCCAGCCGAGATCCGCGAAATGGCGCACCCAGCGCTGAGTGTGGATGTACGGCGCGTCGGCGAGATAGACGACTCTCACGTCGCGGGTCCAGGCTCACCCTCTCCACGTCTTGAAGAGGTCGAAGATCTGGCGCCAGCCATGAGGGCTGGGGGGTGCGGTGCGGTGCCCGCGACAGATCTTGTTGTTGGCTCCCGCCCAGCGCTCGCGCGTCCGATCGCTTCAATGGCGACGGCGAGGCCAGCGATGAACCAGAGGAACGGATCCTCGAGGAAGCGGCCTTCGGTCTGCGAGCCGAGGAAGATGACGGCGGACATGAGGCCGATACCAAGCGCCACCGCGCGCAGCTCGACATCGCGCGTTGCCGCCAGCGAGCGTATGTAGGAAGCCCAGCGCACGACCAGGAACGCGACCGCCAGCGCGCCGATCAGTCCGAGCTCGGCCAGAATGGTCACCGCCGAGGTGTGCGAGGCAGTGACGTTGGCCTTGATCTTGGGGTCCTTGTGCTCGAAGTAGTCCTCCTCAAACGCCGCCTGGTAGCCACCCGCGCCGACGCCCGTCAGCGGATAGTCGGTGAACATGTCGAGGCCGGCTTCGACGAGATACGGCCGCGCCCCCAGCGCTTCCGTGCCGAACTTCGCCGTCTCGACGCGTTTGGTGAAAAAGGGGCTGATCGCGGCGATAGCGATCCCGATGACGACGATGGTCACGACACCAGTACCCATGACCCGCAAGCGGGCGCGTCCCGCGATCGGCATCGCCAACACGGCTGCCGGCAGCGTGATCACGCCGACGGCCCAGGCTCCGCGCGATCCCGTGAATACGAGCGTCAGCATCGACAGCGCGATCGCCGGCGCGAGCATGGTGTAGCGGAGACGACGGCTCACGAAGGCCCACAACATCATGGCGACGACGATCGCCTCGAGGAGGAACCGGGCGAAGTGGTTGGGGTCGGCGAAGGTGGTATTGATGCGGCGCTCGCCGAACCGCCCCAGCCCCTCGTTCCAGAAGAAGTCGCCGGTGATCTGCTGATAGACGCCGACGACGGCCAGCGCGGCGGCGACAGCGACAAATGCCAGCAGCGTCCAGCGCAGCGATACCCGGTCGCGCACGAAGAACGGCACCAGCGCAAAGCCACCGAGGGAGAACAGCAGCCGTATCGTCTCCGTGCGCGCGCCGCCTGGATCGAACGCCCACAGCGTCGAGCAGGCGTACACCGCAAACAGCAGCGCCAGAGGCAGCGTCAGCGGTGAGGTGGGCACGACCGCCGCGCGCGCGCGTCCCGGCCGGATGAGCCAGATCGCGAAGGCCAGCGCCACAACAAGACGGCCCGCATCGACGATGGAGGTCTCGCCAATGCCGCCACCCAGTTCGGAGCGCGTCTGGAGGAACGGGAAAGCGAGCTTGGTGATTTCGAGGGGCAGCGCCACGGCCAGCAACGGGCCGAGGAGCCGCTGCTCGTAGAAGCAGGCCCCGGCCGCCAGCGATGCTGCCGCGGCGAAGATGCAGGCCAACGGCGAGACAAACAGCGCGGCCACCGCGAAGGCCACGGCCCCGAGCAATCCGGCGATGAGCCAGGCCTCGGGCGGCAGGGCAGGCAGGCGCGTGATGGTGGGGCGCAGCGCGACGGTCATGGGGGTATTGTACGGGGGTTGTGCGCGGCGCCTGTCAACAGAAAAAAGAGCCACCTCCACACGGACCACAGCCCGGGACGGCTGTGCCACATTCGTCGTGATTACGGTAGAGGGACGCCGTTGTAGAGGAGGTCGGTGTCGCCCGTGAAGACGTCGGTGTAGATGTTCGCCAGTGCGACGATGGGGCGGTCGGATTCGAGGATGGCCGTACCAGCGAAGCCGTTGGGCAAGAACGACTCCAAATACTGAAACACGGTGGTCTCGCGGAAGACGCGGACGCAGTACCCCGCTTCGCCGTTCGGCAGATCGAGGCCTTTGTACCGGATGCAGACGTTCGCCTCGCCGCCGTCTGCCACCAGCACGCGGAACCAGGAGTCCCACCCCCGGTTGCCGTTGAAGGGGCCGAAGCTCTTGTTCAGCACGGGGAGCAGGACGCGGTTCGCCCCGTCTTCGGGACGCTGGCCGCGGTAGTTGGTAAAGGTGTCACCGAAGCGCGTGCTCCGGCTGACGATCACGCCCACAGGCTGCGTGGACGTAATACGTCCCGTCCCGACAAAGTTGGGCGGCAGGCGATCGCCCGGCGTCAGGCAGTTCGAGAAGTCATCGGTGTCCTGAAAGCAAAGCCGCGCCCCGCGCACGGTTAGCGTGTTCTGCCTGGCGATGAACGCGCCGCTGTCCACGTCGAAGCCCTCGATACGTATCGTCACCTGCGCCGCCTTCGATGGATCCTTGTTCTCGATCTGGAACCGCGTGCTGAAGCCCCCGAACGGCCCCACCTGGCGGTCCAGAAGCGGCAGCAGCACGGTCGTGCTCATCTCACGATCATCGATCGCGCGGTACGACCCGAAGGAATTGTAGATGCTGTTGTAGGCGTCGGCCGAGGCGGTCAGGATCTGCTGATCAGCGGCGACGTTCGCCCCGTTCTTGTGAGTCTCGATGCGGACAGAGCCGGTGAATCCGGACGGGACGCCGAAGGTGTCCGGGTCGCGGAACAGGGTGCCCTTACCGGCGATCGGCCGGCCGCCGTTCGGACAGCCGGACTGCTTCGATCCGTTGGTGCCCGGCTTGTAGGGATCCCAGGCGATCTCACCGTCGGTGTAGTTGGAGAGGTAGGTCAACGTCACGCAGGCCGTGGTGTCGGTCAGATTTTGCACGGCGAAGCGGCCGTTCCAGTCGCCCTGGGCGCCATCGCGATTGGCGATGAGCGGGAGGTACATCTTGCTGGAACCGGCGAGGATCGTCGTCGTGTTGCCGTCGACCATGAAGGCGCCGCCGCGACGGACATCCTTCGCGTAGAGGGCGACGATCGGCTGGTCGCTCTCAACCACCGCCGAGCCTTTGTAGCCGGCCGGCAGCCCCGCGTGCGATTCGGTAAAGAAGGTCCATCCTTGTCCGGGACCGATGGGGCCGCAGGCGGCGGACGGGCAGCCGTCCTGCGCCAGCAGCCCGCCGCCGTCACCGTAGTAGGAGACAACGACGTTGGCGTCGCCGGCGCCGATGTTCTGCACACGCACCCAGGAGTTCTCTGTGCCGAAGGTGTAGGCGGCGCCAGGTGCGGTCGCTGATGCACGCGGACCTTCACCGTCGAGCGAGAAGAGACCTGAGGAGGAGGCCGTCGCCAGCGCCACGGCGAGCGCGAGCAGCACTGGCATACGGACGCGCCAGATCAGGCCGCGCATCGTTGCCGGTACGAATCGAACTCGCGAGAACAAGGGAGTCTGTGGCATACCCGGATCCTTCCGCCCCGCACCGCCGCAGTCTAACAAACCGGTTCTTTTCTCAGGGACCGAACCAATTCGCGCCCTCCGGTTTCGCCGCCGCCTCTCGGCTCCGCATGACGTGCACGGCCGACGTTACTGCCGCCGCGAGCACAGCATCGAAATCCTGCGTGGCATCGATCACACGCCACTGCTCTCCGCCGTCGCGTGCCAACTCCAGAAATCCACCCCGGACACGTTCATGAAATGCCACCTCTTCGTTGTCGAAGTGGTTCACGCTGCCGTCGCCCACCCGCCGCCGCAATCCGACTTCCACCGGCAGATCAAGCAACAGCGTCAGGTCTGGTGCTAGCCCGCCGGTTGCGATCGCATTCGCTTGCTCGACCCGCGCCCGCCCTAGGCCCCGACCGAAACCCTGGTAGGCCACTGACGACGCCGCGAACCGATCGCAGATCACCACTGCGCCGCGTTCCAGCGCCGGACGCACGACGGTCGTCACGAGGTGCGCGCGAGCGGCTTCGAAGAGCAGCAGCTCCGTTAGCGGGTCGCCGACACGGTGGTGAGCGAGGACGAGGTCGCGGATGCGCTCACCGAGCTCGGTGCCGCCGGGCTCGCGGGTCAGCACGACCTCCCGTAGCTGAGCCTCGGGTACAGCGCGGCCCTCGGAGCGCAGACGCTCGCCCAAGGCCGCTTGCAGCCGGGACTTGCCGGCCCCGTCGCCGCCTTCGATCACGATAAAGGTGCCGTTGGTCATGCGAGAGTCATACGATTCCTGCGTCACGCTGTCAACGGCGCTCGTGGGTGAGATCCGCCGCTGAGGTGTGGTCTTGGGGGCGGCTACTCGACCGTGACGGTACCGGCTTCGCAGGGAACGACCGGGCCGTCACCTTCGTCGCCTTCGCACCTGGCGACGGCGGCAAAGTCGCCTCTGTACGTCCCGACTTCGGACAGGATGACGCCCGTCGAGCCAGCTTTTACCGCATAAAACTCGATCGTCGCCAGCACTACCGTGCCCGTGGCGTTGCCGCCCACATTGAAGCAGGAGATGAGTGCGCGGCCGGTGGCGGGATTGCCGTCGCCATCGATACCGCCGGGGTCGTCGACGTCGCCCTCGGGTGCGGGAATGCAACTCCAACCGGCGCCGAGCGAGGCTTCATGAAGGTCGGGATTGCGGTCCGCTGCGGAACCATTCGCGTACGAGGGCGCGACGACCTTCGCCCGATCATAGTCGAGGAAGAAGTTGAACGACGCCAGCCCTTCGCCGTCCGGGACATTCGCCAATACGATCGCGACGCGGAACACGTCGCCGGCCTTCACTGTCCTCGTGGACTGTACGCCGAAGGCGGCGGCGTCCAGATCGACGATGAGTCTGAGACCGGGATCGTCCACCGCCGGCGGGGCCACTTCGGTGGAGTCGACGACCGGCGATGATCCCGGCGGTGGCGCCGGAATGGTGCTGACGGGCCGGCGGGGCGCTACGGGATCCCCGCCGGCGATGTCTTCACCCAGTTCCGCGGCGGTTGTCGCTTCGCCGGCGGTTGCGGAGGTGACGGGCTGTGGCGTCCCGGTGCGTGCGGCGGCCGCCGTCGCTGGCACGACGGTGCCCGTTCCGGCCGGGCTCGTCCGTGTGCTACCGGGGGCGGCGGATACACCGGCCGATGGTTGGGATGCTGGCGACCCGGCAACCGAGGTACGCGCGGCGGTCGCCGTTCCCGCTGAAGGAGTCTTGCTGGGGTCGTCGCCGCCACCGCAGGCAGCGGCGGCCACGCACAGCACGAACAGTCCGACCGTCGAGAGCAACCAACCGCGTACCACAGCCGACCGTTCCGGCACGGGCCAGCTACTGCACTGTCAGGGTGGCGCTGCGACAGGGGATCTGGTCGGTCGAGGTACAAGATCCCAGCGCGGTGACAGTCGAGTCGAAGAAATGGGCGTCCTTGTCACTAAATGCCAAGGTAATGCTGCCGGAGGCGATCGCCTGGAATTGCACGGTGACAAAGACGACGTCGCCGGTTCTGTATTCCATCGGCCCGGGGCCAACGCAACTCGCAGTAGCCTCGCCCGTGTTAGGGTTGCCATCGCCTGGGAATGCACCCGGATCATCCGCGTCACCCTCCGGGCCCGGCAACAAACACGACCATCCCGCAGGTCCGGTTCCTAGGCCTTCTTCGTTGTGATCGGGATTTCGGGAAAGGCTTGACCCATTGATGATGGTCGGTGCAACGACCTTCGTCTTGTCGTAGTTTAGCCTGAAACTGAAGGCAGCCAGACCAGAATCCGGCACGTTTGTTAGCACGAGGCCGACGCGAATCACGTCGCCGACCTTGATCGTCCGGGTCGACTGGATTCCCGGCTCGCTCGCGCTCAGATCAACGATGGCTTCCCTGCTGGTTGTGCCGGAATTGGCCGCGGCGACCGTCGGTGGGTCGATGGTGGCGCCCGGAGGCGGCTCGGGCAGATCGGTGAGCACTTCCGGTGGCGCATCGATGTCGCCGCCCGTGATGTCTTCGCCCACTTCACCACCATCGCCGATGATAGCTCGCTCTCCTGCCGTGGGCGTGCTGGCTTGCGAGGCGATGGGGGTGTTGCCGCTGCCGACGATGGTCTGTACGGCGCGGGTCTCGCCCGGGGCGGGCGTGCTGTTCGGCGACGGTGTGCCGCCGGTCGCGCCGGGAGTGGTGTTCGCGCCCGCGGTGGCGTTGCTGCCGGGCGTGCCTGCGGCGGTTGTGCCGCCGGCGGTGCCGCTGGCGCCCGGCGTACCGCTCTTGGCGGCAGCCGCGGCCGTTGTCTTGTTCGACTGGGTGCCGGTGACGGTCTTGTCGCCGTCATCGCTTCCGCCGCCGCACGCCGCAAAGGCGAGCGCGCCCACGCACAGTCCGGCCGTGAGTGCTGCATACCATCGTTTCATCGTCGTTCCTCCACAATTGGCCAGTCGATTGCCACCAACGTCATGCGCATTCCAACAGTGTTGCCCGCAGCCGTTACTGCACGGTCAGCGTGGCGCTGCGGCATGGGATGGGCGGGTCGTCCCCTCCGCACGTTCCCAATCGCACACGCGACCCACCTGAGTCCGCGAATTCGGAGGGACCGTTGCGGGAGTTAGAGTCTCTGCCGCTGAACGCCAGGGTGACGTTTCCCGGGGCGAGCGCCTGGAACTGCACGGTGGCGAAGACGACGACGCCGGTCTCGTAGGCGAGGGGAGGCGGCCCGAGGCACTCCAGCAGTGCCTCGCCGGTGGCTGGATCACCGTCACCCGCGAGACCGCCGGGGTCATCGGTATCGCCTTCGGGCGCGGGCAGCAGGCACGACCAACCGCCAGGGCCGGATCCCAGGCCCGCTTCGTTGTGATCGGGATTTCGAGAAAGACTGGAGCCGTTGATGATGGTTGGCGCGACGATCTTGGTCTTGTCGTAGGTGATCACGACCCTGAAGGCCGCCAGCCCGGTGTCCGGCACATTGGTCAGCACCAGGCCGACGCGGATCACATCGCCAACTTTGATCGTCCGGGTTGACTGGATACCAGGCTCGCTGGCGCTGAGATCGACGATCGCCTCGACGCCGGCGGTGGTGACGTTCGTGGGGCCGATTGTCGTCGGATCGATGGTGGCGCCGGGCGGCAGGGCCGGCAAATCAGTCAGGACTTCTGGCGGTGCATCAATGTCCCCGCCAATGAAGTCCGCGGGGACATCCTCGTTCAGCGCGTCGCGCTCTGACGACGTCGGCGTGCTCGCTTCCAGGGCCACGGGCGTCTTGTTGCTGGCGGCGATCGTCTCTCCGGGACGCGGCGTCTCGCCTGGCGCGGGCGAGCTGCCCGGGGCGGATGTCCCGTTGGCGCCGGGGGTGGTGTTGGCGCCCGCTGTGGCGTTGTTGCCAGGCGTACCGGCGGCGGTCGTACCACCGGCGGTGCCACTGGCCCCGGGCGTGCCGCTTTTTGCCGTGGCCGCGGTCTTCGTCTTGTTGGTTTGGGTGCCGGTGACGGTCTTGTCGCCGTCATCGCCGCCGCCGCCACAGGCCGCAAAGGCGAGGGCGCCCAGGCACAGGCCCGCTGCCAACCCGAAATACCACCGCTTCATGCAATTTCCTCCGAAGTAGTCCCCGCCGAGCGTGGCCGGTCCTTGGCCAGGCGTCCGTCCCCGCCCAGCGCGGCGTCGTCGAGACTCGCCCATGAACCCGAAATGCCGCGAGCATCGCATGATACTGGATCGATGCGTCCTCGCCAGACAGATGATAGGACGCCGAGACCCTACCGCAGGTTCCCACAGCGCGCCCTGCGTAGTTGTTTCCATCCTGCTATACTCTGCCGGTTTCCCGCCGGTCAGGCGGGGGTGTAGCTTCGGAAGGAGCGGCCGGCCGTCTTGACGGCGACGGCCGAATTTTATGCCCGCAGTAGTGGTTATCGGCGGCCAGTGGGGGGATGAAGGCAAGGGCCGGATTATCGACCTGGTCGCGCAGGGCGCGTCTATCGTCGCCCGCTATTCGGCCGGCAACAACGCCGGGCACACCGTCATCAACGACATGGGCGAGTTCAAGCTCAACGTCGTGCCGGCCGGCATCTTCTATCGCGAGAAGACCTGCATCGTCGGCAACGGCGTGGCGGTCGACCCGGCGATCCTGCTGAACGAGATCAACACCCTCTCGACCCGCGGCGTCAGCGTGGAGCACCTCTTCATCAGCGACCGCTGCCACATCATCATGCCGTGGCACCCCCTGATCGACCTCGCCGACGAGGAACTCCGCGGGGCGGCGGCGATCGGCACCACCGGCCGCGGCGTCGGCCCCTGTTTCACCGACAAGGTGGCGCGTCTTGGCATCCGCATGGGCGACCTCATCGACCCGGAGGCGTTCCGCTCGCGGCTGGAGTTCATCCTGCCGTACAAGAACAAGGTGCTCACCCAGCTCTACGGCATCGCGCCGCTCGACTTCGACACGGTCTACGGCGACTACTGCGAGCTGGGCGCGCGGCTGGCGCCGTTCGTGCGCGATACGGCACTCATCGTGCACGACGCGCTGGAGCGTGACGAGACGATCCTGCTCGAAGGGGCGCAGGGGTGCCTGCTCGACCTCGACGCCGGCACCTACGAGTACGTGACGTCGTCCGTCCCGTCGTCGTCGGCCGGCGGCGCGGGGATCGGCATCGGCATCGGACCGACGGTAATCCAGCAGGTCGTCGGCATCTACAAGGCCTACATGACGCGCGTCGGCAACGGCCCGATGCCGACGGAGCTGCTCGACGAGACCGGCAAGATCCTGCAGGTCGAGGGACCCCGCCCGGAGATCGGCACGACGACCGGTCGCAAGCGCCGCACGGGCTGGTTCGACGCCGTGGCCTCGCGCTACAGCGCCCTCGTCAACGGCGTCACCAGCGGCGTGCTGACGCGGCTGGACGTGCTCGACAACTTCCCGTCGATCAAGATCTGCACCGCCTACGAGGCCGCCGACGGCCGCCGTCTGACCTCCATGCCGGCCAGTTCCGTCGTCCTCAACAACGTCAAGCCCATCTACGAAGAAGTGGAGGGCTGGCGCGCGCCGACGCACGGCTGCCGCTCGTGGGAAGAGCTGCCAGACAACGCGAAAGCCTACATCCGCCGCATCGAGCAGCTGTTAGGCATCCCCATCGACATCGTGTCCGTCGGCCCCGAACGCGGCCAGGCGATCATCGTCCACGACGTCCTGAAGGTGAAGCCGCGCGCCTGATCGGCGCATGCGAAAGCCGGCAGAAACGAAACAGGCCGCATCAAGCGATGCAGCCTGTCCAGGAACTACAAACTACCTACTACGAACTCCCACCCGCCACCGCCGGCACAATACTCACTTCGTCCCCGGCCTTCAGCGCCGTCGAGAGATTGTCGAGGAACCGGACGTCTTCCCCATTCACGTAGATGTTCACGAACCGCCGGATCTCTCCGTCCTCCCCGACGATCCGCTCTTTGATCCCCGGAAAGTCCGCCTCCAGCTTGTCCACCGCCTCGGCCAGCGAGGTGGCGTCGGAATTCACGACGTCGATCTCGTTCGTCAGCTTCCGCAGCGGCATAGGTATCCGTATTGACGCCATCGAGTATCCCCTAACACCTAAAACCTAACACCTAAAACCTAAGCGCTAGCCCTCAACAATATTCCCCTCAACCGGGTCCACGCGCACACCCTTCGAGGCCACCCACGCCAGGCACTTCTCGATCTCCTCGATCGGCCCATCCATCTCCAACACCACCCACCCGCGATCCTCCGTCACATCCGCGCGCCGGACGTTCGTGACGATGTTGTACTGCTTGCCGAGCTCATAGATGATCGGCAGCGTGATCAACTCCTGCGGAAACGTAAACTTTACCCGTTGCTTCGCCATGGGGACCTCCGGTCTAGTTCGTAGTTTGTAGTTCGTAGTTAGTAGTTCGATCCTGACGACTGACTACTCCCTCAAACAGCCGCCGCTGATTCCCGGGTCGCCGTGCGCTCGCCCAACTTCGACTCGAACGACGCCATCGTGGGATCGATGTGCAGCGGCAGCTCCAGGGCGTCGGCGATGGCCTCTTGCGTCTTCAGGCCGCCGCCGGTGATGTAGGCCACCGTCACTTCGTCCGGGGCGATCTTCCCGGAAAGCGCGAGCTTCTTCAATCCGGCGATCACGACGCCGCCCGCCGTCTCGGCGAAGATGCCCTCGCTCTCGGCCAGCAGCTTGATCCCCTCGACGATCTCCTCGTCTTCGGACGCGACGCCGTAGCCGCCGCTCTCTTCCATCACCTGCAGCGCGTAGTAGCCGTCGGCGGGATTCCCGATCGCCAGCGACTTCGCGATCGTCTTCGGCCGCACCGGCCTGATGTTGTGCGTGTGCTCCTCGTACGCCGTGACGATGGGCGAGCAGCCGCGCGCCTGCGCTCCCGACATCTTCGTTTGCACGCTGTCGATGAGCCACAACTTCGACAGTTCTTGCAGGCCCTTCCATATCTTTACGTACAGCGACCCCGAGGCCATCGGCGCCACGACATGCTCCGGCGCCCGCCAGCCCAGCTGCTCCGCCACTTCGTACGCCAGCGTCTTGCTGCCCTCGGCGTAGTACGGCCGCATGTTGATGTTCACGAAGGCCCACGGGTACTTGTCGGCCAGCTCGCTGCAGAGGCGGTTCACGTCGTCGTAGTTCCCGTCGACCGCCACCAGCGTCGCCCCGTACACGCTCGACCCGATGATCTTCCCGCGCTCCAGGTCGGACGGAATGAAGACGTACGCTTCCATCCCCGCCGCCGCCGCGTGCGCCGAGACACTGTTCGCCAGGTTGCCGGTAGAGGCGCAGGCCAGCGTCGTGAAACCGAACTCGCGCGCCTTCGTGATCGCCACGGCGACGACGCGGTCCTTGAACGACCACGTCGGGTTCACGCAGTCGTTCTTGATCCAGAGATTCTTCAGACCGAGGTGCTCGCCCAGGTTCTTCGACCGGATCAGCGGCGTGAAGCCGGCGTTAATGTCGACCGCGTACGCCGGGTCCACCGGCAGCAAGTCCGCATACCGCCAGACCGAGTTCGGCCCCCGCTCGATGGTTTCGCGGGTGATATTCCGGTGCATCGCCTCATAGTCATAGGCGACCTCCAGCGGCCCGAAGCAGAACTCGCAGACATGCAGAGGCTCCAGCGCGTACTCGCGCCCACACTCGCGGCAACGTAGAGATTTAGCGTATGGCATATCGGCGTACCTCCAGTATAGAAGCGCCGCGCGTAGAGGGGCCGGTGGCCATTGACTCTGTAGGGGCGGCCCTGCGTGGGCGCCCGCCGCGCGCAGCGGCAGGGATGCGGATCTATCCCATCCGGAGGACGAAGTCCCGGATGACCATCACGTGGCCCCGGCTCTCCCGGGGCAGTCGCATCGCCATGCTAAGGAGGTGATTCATGAGTTGTTGGTCTTCTCCGACGGCTTCAGGGGAAGCCTCTGGATCTCGCTTTGCTCGTCTCCGACGGCTTCAGGGGAAGGCTCTGGATCTCGCGTTGCTCGAGGTCGTCGGTCGTTGGTCTTTCGGGTACAAACAATCCGCCCCACAGGCGGATACTGCTAAGGCTATCAGCGTTTACGGCTGCCTGTCAAATGACGGCCAAGACCCGCGGGCCATGGCGACAATGGCTATACTGCCCCACCATGGTCACGAAGCACACTGCTCCAAAGAAAACCACCCCGAGGCCCCGGCAGCCAGCCGCCCCCAAGAAGCTGAAACGCACCTTCTGGGACGACCTCGCCGACATCGGTAACTCCGTCCCCGACGAAGAGTGGGCGAAGCTCCCGACGGATCTCGCCAAGAACTTCGACCACTACGCCCATGGCTCGCCCAGGCAAGACTGAGTGACCGCGTACTACATCGATACCGCGCATCTCGTCGCTGTCGTCGATCCGCGCGATTCACTGCGGCCGCGGGCACTCCGGCTTGCTGCCGAACTGGCACAAGACTCAACAACCGTCTTCTACACGTGCGACGCCGTCCTGGTCGAGTTCCTCACGTTCATGTCGAACCGCGGCCCACTACTGCGCGAGAAAGCCGCCGCCTACATCGACCACCTTCGGCAGCAACGGCAAGTCATCATCGTTCCCCAGACCCCGGCCCTCTTCGAAGCCGCCTTCGACCTCTACCGCCGGAGGAGCGACAAGACCTACAGCATGGTCGATTGCATCGGCATGGTCGTTTGCCACCAGCAGTCCATAACGGACGTCCTCACGGCCGACCGGGACTTCGCGCAAGAGGGCCTCACGGTCTTGTTGGCGTAGTACGCCGTCAAGTCGAAACAAACTCGCCAGTTTTCTATTCGGGGACTATGGACAGGGCTCATGCGCGGACACACTCGGACTCACCGTATCCCCGCCCTTCGGATTTGGAGGTATCGTGATGACCCCCTCCGATTATCGGACTGACCGTAAGCTAGTTGGTCGAAGGGCCGCGCTGCCCGGGCGACTCCGCCTCGGGGCCGCTGGCGTCATCATCACATTGGTCGCAGTTGCGCTCATACGGGTAAACCACGCGAACGCGGTTCCCAATTCGTGGTCCCTAGCGACCAGCATGGCGACCGCCCGCACCTACCACACGGCGACACTGCTGCCGAACGGGAAGGTGCTCGCCGTCGGCGGGCAGGGCGTCCTTCTCCTTCTGGCCAGCGCCGAGCTCTACGACCCGGCCACGAACACCTGGTCGGCGGCGGGTAGCCTGACGACTGCCCGTTACTACCACACGGCCACGCTCCTGCCGAACGGGAAGGTGCTGGTGACCGGAGGGGGCGACAATGCGGTCGCCTTGGCCAGCGCCGAGCTCTACGACCCGGCCACGAATACCTGGTCGGCGGCGGCCAGCCTAACGACCGCCCGCAACTACCACACGGCGACGCTGCTGCCGAATGGGAAGGTGCTGGTCGCGGGCGGGGCACCCCTCGCGGCGACGGCCAGCGCCGAGCTCTACGACCCGGCCACGGACACCTGGTCGGCGGCGGGCAGCCTGACGACCACCCGCTACAACCACAGGGCCACGCTTCTGCCGAACGGGAAGGTGCTGGTGACCGGCGGGTACAATAGCGTCCTTCTCGTTCTGGCCAGCACTGAGCTCTACGACCCGGCCACGAACGCCTGGTCGGCAGCGGGCAGCATGGCGACCGCCCGAAACGTCCACGCGGCGACGCTGCTGCCGAATGGGAAGGTGCTGGTCGCCGGCGGATACGACGGTGCCACCATCGCAAGTGCCGAAATCTACGACCCGGCCACGAACACTTGGGCGGCGGCGGGCAGCATGGCGACCGGCCGCTACTACCACACGGCCACACTGCTGCCGAACGGTAAGGTGCTGGTGGCCGGCGGGTTCAACAGCGTCCTTCTCGAACCCTTGGCCAGCGCCGAGCTCTACGAGCCGTGCGTTGACGGAGACGGCGACTGCTTCCTCGACCCGGCGGCGTTGGCGCACGAGGGCCCGGCGAATACGGCCGCGGTCGTTGACAACTGCCCGTCCACCTCCAACCCAAGCCAACTGAACACGGACGGCAACTTCATCGACAACACACCGCCGCTGCTGATACCGGCCTCCCACGACGACAAGACGTGGCCGCACAGCGACGCGCAGGGCGATGCTTGCGATCTGGACGATGACAACGATGGCATCACCGACTTGGACGAGGCCTCCGGCGCCGCGTGTGGAGCTGTCGCGACGAACCCCTTGCTCAGCGACTCGGATGCGGACCGCTTCCTCGACCGCGCGGAGTGCTTGATGGGCACGAACCCGAACCTGGCGACGAGCAAGCCGACGGTGGCCACCTGCGCGGCATTCATCGCCGTCGGTGTGGCTGTCGACACCGACGGCGACAAGATGAAGGACTACGTCGAGTTCTGCAACTACAACACCGATCGACTGGTAACCGACACCGACGGTGATATGGCGCTGGACGGCGCGAGAGACGGCTGCGAGGCCGCCTCCCTCAACAACGACCGCGTCGTCAACTCCGGAGATCAGCTGCTGATGGTGCAGGAGTTCATCCGCGAACCGACGCCTTCGCTGCGGCTCATCAGCTATGACGTCAACAAGGACGGCGCCGTCAACGTCGGCGACCAGCTGGCCATCGTCGGGTTCTTCACGCCCTCCGGGCAATGCCCGTGAAGGGGGCGTAGGTAGTTATCCGACGGCTTCAGGGGAAGCCTCTGTCCGACGGCCTTGGGAGAGGCCTCTGGATCTCTCTAGGTCGAGATCTCGCTTCGCTCGAGTTCGTAGTGAGTAGTTCGAAGTTCGAAGGGGCGCCCACAGTGGGCGCCCCTTCACGTTATGCGGCAATTTGCCGCCGAGCGCTGCCGGTGCGGCGGTTGACGGATCGGCGTTCCAGAGACTATACTCCAATCCAGAACATTTGTCCTACCACTCCGAACCGCCGTCCCCAACCCCAGCCGGGTGCCGCGCGCCAGATCCAGAAACACATTCCGACATAACTGGAATAACGAGCAACACGGACCCAGGACTGACGACCCCACCGCAAAAACGTCAGCAGGTGGCAGCAGCCACAGATTCGCAACTTAACCAATTACATCGTTGACAGATTAACGCAGTTGAATGGGCAACAAGGTTGACCATTTATTATTCGGAAACTTTTTTCTCACCGCTTTTTTTGATCGCGATCCCGCAACCGCTCGGCGATGGGCATGGAAACTACTGCTATGATCTCCAGCATGACGACCGAGCGAGCGGAGACACAGGACGCGGTGGTCACGCCGGACGAGGCCGTAGATGCCGCATCGTCGCCCCGCCTCGCCGCCGCCCCTCCGCCGGCCGACCCGGACGACCACCCGGCGTTCCAGCTCGCCCTCCCCATCTTCCAGGGGCCGCTGGACCTCCTCCTCCACCTGATCGAGCGCGAAGAGCTCGACATCACCAACATCGCCCTCGTCCAGGTCGCCGATCAGTACATGGCGTACATCCGCTCGACGGAGCAGATCAACCTCGATGTGCTGGCCGACTTCATCTACATCGGAGCGCGTCTGCTGCTGCTGAAGTCGCGGGCGCTGTTGCCGCGACCGCCGGCGGGCGTGGAACCGCTCAGTGAGTACGAGGACCCGACAGAGGATCTGGCGCTGCAACTACGCGAGTACAAGCTGTTCAAGGAAGCGGCAGGCCAGCTCCGGGTGATCGAGCAGGCCGGCCTGCATTCGTATCCGCGGATTGCCGCGCCGCCGGAGATGCCGCCCTCGCTCGGCCTCGACGGAATCACCCTCGACCTCCTCCGCGAGATGGTGGAGGAGGCGCTGACGCGGGTGCCGGAGGAGGCGCCGCCGCCGATCATCCGCCCGCACCGGATCACCGTGCGCGAGAAAATCGTGTACATCCGCGAACAGTTGATGGAGCGGGGGCAGTTGAGCTTCCGGGCGCTGATGCTGGAGTGCGGCTCGCGGATGGAAATCATCGTCTCCTTCATGGCGGTGCTGGAGTTGATGAAGTCGCGCACGCTTGATGCAGTGCAGGATGCGTCCTTCGCCGACATCGTGCTGGTGAAGGTCGAGGATGAAGAAGCCGTGGGCGTGATCGGATAGATGCCGGTCAGCCGAGCGGCTATGTGGTCCTGGAATGGCGCGGCAGCGCTGCCGGAACCACACCGGGCAGGCCATCCGCTTCTTTTGCCGTAGCGCCCCTGGTGGTGAATCTGTGGAGGATGCCATGCCGCGCCGCGTCGTGGTACTCGGGGTGACGGGCTCGGGGAAGACCACTGCAGGCCGCCGCATCGCCGCCGCCATCGATGCCCTGCACATCGAGCTGGATGCCTTGTACTGGGATCCGAACTGGACCGAGTCGGAGCCGGCGGTGTTCCAGGAGCGTGTGCGCACGGCGATCGCGGGCGCCGATCACTGGGTGACCGACGGCGGCTATGCATCTCATGTCGTGGAAATCACGTGGGTGCGAGCGGACACGATCGTCTGGCTCGACTATCCGCTGCGGTTGAGTATGTGGCGACTGTTCCGGCGATCGGTGCGACGCATCGTGCGGCGAGAAGAGTTATGGGCGGGCAACCGGGAGACGGTGCGGACGCAGTTTTTCTCCCGCAACTCGCTGTTCTTGTGGGCGCGCACTTCGCACGCGAAGTACAAGCGCGCGTACCCGGCGCGACTCGCTCAGCCGGAGCTGGCGCATGTGCGGGTGCTGCGGTTTCGGCGGCCTCCGGAGTTTGAGGCGTGGGTCAGAGCACTCGAAGGGGAAACACAGAGGCACAGAGGCACAGAGGATCGCGTTGGATCCTGATAGAGGTTGTGTCGGCGCTGTCGCATGAGCGGTATGTTCTGCTGACAGGCACTGCGAGGGACGGAGCTGTCTCCTTCGGCGACTCTGCGAAAAGCTTCGTCCCTACGTGGTTAGATCGGACCGGCCGGTGGTTGCGGTGAACGCGCTAGTCGGGGGGCGGTGCGTACGGGCGCTGGGCAGCGGCGCGCCAGACCGACCACGCGGGCTTTTCGCTGCCGTCGGCGCGGAGCAGGCCGATATGCTCGAACGCGCTGAAGGCGGTACCCGCCGCGTATGCGGGATCCCAGCCGGCGAACCAGATTGCGAACGGCATCTCCAGCTTTTCCGCTTCTTCCAGCGCGCGTGACACGAACGCGGCCTGTTCGGTCTCGCTGCCGTTGTTCACGCCTTGCTCTCCGGCCTCGGACGCAAAGCCGATCTCGGCGAAGACGATCGGTTTGTCGCTGAACCCGCGAAGCTGGCTGTAGTACTTTGGCGGGATGTCCGACGCCCGCGAGTACGCAAAGCTGGGATGCGTGCTGATTGCCAGCACGTCCATCTTGTCCTCGAACCGCGCGATCAGCGGCCAGTCCGGAAAGTGGCGGTCCTCCGTCGGCAAGAGCGACTGCATGTCCTCGTACTGAAAGGTGACCGTCACCTGCGTTTCCGGGGCAATCGCCTTCACGCGATCGTATGTCTCCTGATAGAGCGACACGAAGTCGTCGAGGTCGCGGTCGTGCTTCTGGTAGTACAGGTTCATCTCGACGCCCAGGGCCAGGTACGCCGGCTTGTAGTTGATCGCCACGTACTCGGCATAGGACGCAAACGCCGACCGCACATCGGCATCATCGAACGTGCGCCCGTCGTGGGATGGCGGCAGTCCCGCCAAGCGATCGCGCCCGGTCGTCCCTTCCGTGGGATCGATGGCGAAAAACAGCTCCAGCTTCTCGTCCGCGATCGCCGCCAGCTCCGCTGCTGTGTTGTCGGTCGTCTCGGAGGACACGGAGGATCCGGGCAGGAACTCCGCCCACGGCGGCACCCGCTGGATCAACACCATCTCGCCCGCCATGCCCGCCAGCTTGAACGTCTCGCCGTACGACTGCGCGTTCAGTTCGCGCGGCAGGGTGCTAATCCCCATCAGAAACGGCCTCGGCGCCCCCGATGTGGGCTCGTCGCGGCTATCGGAACCACCACGACAAGCCACGAGGAGCAAGGTGATCAGCGCAACCGCAACCAGCGAAGCGCGCCGCGTACGAACAAGCCCACGCATCCAACATCCTCCCAGGAAAACCCGCGGGATTGTATCGGATCGGTCTGGCCGCATTCGCAACAGATGTAAACGCGTCCGTGTTGTCGTTCAAGCGAACAGCGGGCGCGGGCCGTGACGGGCGGCAGGACTGCTTCGCCCGCGCAACTGCAGGATCTCTCGCGGCGTGGCCGCGGGCGTGCTCAGGCGACGGACTCGGCGAGGCGGGGGTTGTCGTCGTCCTGGTGGCGCTGGAGGTTGCGGCCGCTTGCCGTGCGGGCGTGCAGATCCGGCTGTTGGGCCATCAAGCGCGCGAACGACGTGACGACGGCGGGGTCGAACTGTGTGCCACTGTGATCGGCGATCTCCATCATCGCCTCCTGGTGGCCGCGGGCGCCGCGGTAGGGGCGGTCGGATGTGATGGCGTCGTAGGCGTCGACGACGGAGAAGATGCGGGCCTCGAGCGGGATCCGATCGCCGGAGAGTCCGAATGGGTAGCCGGTGCCGTCGAAGCGCTCGTGGTGGTAGAGCAGGATCGGCGTGGCGCCTTCTAGGAAACCGACCTTGGAGATCATGACACCGGCGAGCAGCGGGTGCTTGCGGATGGCTTCCCACTCCTGCTCGTTGAGGGCATCCGGCTTCTTCAGGACAGCATCGGGCACGCCGATCTTGCCGACGTCGTGCAATAGGGCGCCGCGCTCAATGTCGATGAGGGAGCGTTCGGGCACGCCAAAGGAGCGGGCGAGGTGGGCGGTGAGCCTGGAGACGCGCTCGCAGTGGCCCTCGGTGACATCGTCCTTGGCGTCGAGGGCGGCAGTGAGGGCCTTTAGGGTAGCGTCGTAGGAGACTTCTACTTCCTCGGCGTAGGCGCGGACTTTGGCAAAGAGTTCGGCTTGCTCGACGGCCATGACGCCGTGCGCGGCGAGGTCGACGACCTGCCGAACGGCGTCGGGGGCAAAGCCGTTGCCGCGCCGGGTGGGTTCGCGGAGGACTGCGACGACGCCGACGACGCGATCGCGCAGGGTCATGGGCACGCAGAGCAAGTTCAGGCGCCCTTCTTCGGGGACGGCGGCGTAGAACTGGTGGAAGGCATCGGCGGCGGCGCCGTTGATGATGGTGGTGTTGGTGATGATGCAGCGGCGCATGAACCACTCTTCGATGGCGCGCTGGTGTTCGGAGATGGCGTCGGTGGCGCGGTCGAAGGTGCAGCGGAGCATCATGTTGCCGTTGTCATGGTCGTAGAGGGCGAGGACGCCGAACTGGCCTTTGGCGATGTTGACAGCGTCGCGGGTGATCTGAGTGAGGACGTCGTGCATATCGACCGACGACCGTAGCGTTGCCGTCGCGATGTAGAGCCGGCGCAGGCGTCCGTAGTCGGAGGTGATGGCGCGGACGACGAGCCAGAAGGCCGCCTGCAGCATGATGTACAGCAAGGTGACGGCGATGATGGTGGTGACCAGGGCGGTGCGCTGCTCGTGGGCAATACCGGCGTTGATGGGGCCGGCGTCCTCGGTGAGCTGCGCGACGAAGCCGGGGCCGCCTACATTCGTCAGGAAGAGCGGCGCGCCGCCGTTGTCAATGGTCCTCCAGGCCAACGAGCCGGATGAAGGGGGGGGCGCGGCCTCCGTGACGCCACCCGTGGCGAAGAGGACGGCGCCGCCGGTGGCGAACACCTGGATCCCGGACAGCTCGAACGGGACGATCACGGCAGCGAGCGCCTCGGCCTGGGCACGCTGGGCGGCGGTCAGGGCGGGTGGGTCGGCGGCGGCCGCCTCGGCGAAGATCTCGCGAAGAGAGGCGGAGAGCAACCGCGACGAGCTGGCGGCGGCGGCTTCGTGCTGGGTGTCGCTGACGACGTTGCGCCCAGTGACGACCACCAGCACGCCGATGAGGCAGGCGAGCAGGAAGCTCAGCGCGGCAAAGCGCAGATGTAGATACGACGTGGAGCCGCCCAATCCAAAGCCTCCTTCTTCCCTGATCCAGGCCCTTACCTAGTGGTATCGGCAGATTCCCCTAGGTGGCGTAGGGGGAAGGCCTTACGGCTCGGCTAAACACCCCATGCTCCGGAGGCCTCCGCAGGGCAGCGCGGAGGCACAGAGGTCAGGGTTGGAATCCTGGGTGAGGCAGCGCTTTCTAGCTGGGGCGAGGTCAGCCGGCGGGGTTCTCCGGGGAGGAGACTGTTAGGATGGGGGGATGGAAACGAAGCTGGACGAGCTGCGGCGGGTCATCGGGGGGATGGAGTCGGCGATCATCGCCTTTTCGGCGGGGGTAGACTCGACCTTTGTGGCGGCGGTGGCAGCGGAAGTGCTGGGGGAGCGGGCACTGGCGGTGACGGGCGTGTCGCCGTCGATTCCGGTATCAGAAGTGGAAGCGGCGAAGGAGCTGGCTTCGCACATCGGGATCCGGCATGTGCTGCTGGATACGTCCGAAATGGACCGGCCCGGATACGTCGAAAACACGCCGCAGCGGTGCTATCACTGCAAGACGGAGCTTTATTCCTTATTGGAACAGATGGCCGCGCAGGATGGCTATTCCTTTGTGCTGGACGGTTGCAATATGGACGACCTGGGCGACCACCGTCCGGGGCGGGTGGCGGCGTCCGAGCACGCCGTGCGGAGTCCGCTGATCGAAGCGGGATTCACGAAGGCGGACATCCGCGAGCTGTCAAAAGAGCGCGGACTGCCGACCTGGGACAAACCGGCGATGGCGTGTCTGTCGTCGAGGATCCCGTACGGAACGCCCGTGACGGTGGAGTCGCTGGATCAGATCGGCGCGGCGGAGGCGTTCCTGCGGCAGTTGGGTTTGCGCCAACTGCGGGTGCGGCACCACAGCGAGGTGGCGCGCATCGAGGTGGAGCCGCAAGATGTGGCGCTCGTCGTGGAGCATCGGGACCGGATCGTCACGCGGTTCAAGAACCTGGGCTACCAGTACGTGACGCTGGACCTGGCGGGGTTCCGGAGCGGAAGCATGAACGAGGGGCTTTCGGGGGACGGTCAACAGATGAAACGGATTGAGCAGATTGGGTTGACCGTCCGGGATCAGTGAATGTTGGACGCGCTCTCACGCCCTGAACTGCAAAAGCATCTTCCTGAACCGCAGGTTCCTCCGCCGCCCGACCCGAACTGGCGTGAATGGGCCATTCGTAGAAATCTACTTCCGGCTTTGCGATTTCGTTAACGTCAATGGATTCCTTTGACGAAGGGGGTACTTATTGTTAGCCTGACACTAAGTACCGGAGAGGCCCTACAGCATGTTCACCGGCATCATCGAAGAAGTGGGCGAGGTTCGCAGCAACGTCGAGGGTGAGATTCGCATCAAGGCGAAGAAGATCCTCTGGGGTACGAACCTGGGCGATAGCATTTCCGTGAACGGCGTGGACCTGACCGCGAAGCTCTTCGATGAGGAGGGCTTCATCGCCAACGTGATGCCGGAGACCTACCGGCGGACGAACCTGGCGGAGTTGAAGGCGGGCGATCCGGTGAACCTCGAACGTTCGCTGCAGCTCGCGAGCCGGATCAGCGGACACCTCGTGCGCGGGGTGATCGAGGGGATCGGGACGATCGACTCCTTCACGCCGGAGGGTGAGGCGATCATCCTGAAGATCAATGCGGCGCCGGAGATTCTGCGCTACATCATCATGAAGGGGCCGGTGGCGATCGACGGCATCAGCCTGACCGTGATGGCGAAGGACGCGCGCTCGTTTTCGGTATCGCTCGTGCAGTACACGCAAGAGCACACGAACCTGGATGTGCGGAAGCCGGGGGACAGCGTGAACCTGGAGACCGATATTTTCGCCCGCTACGTCGAAGCCATGCTCGAAGACCGTCGCGACCTAGCGGCGGCAGGCCCCGCGGACGCCACCGCCAGTTAACCCCCGCCGGAACGAGGAACCAGTGCAAGACGACCTGCCAAACATCTCTGAGAAGGAAGTCCGCCGCGCGAAGGGGCTGGCATCGATCGAGGACGCGATCGAGGAGTTTCGCAACGGGCGCTTCGTGATCGTCATCGACGACGAGGATCGCGAGAACGAGGGCGACCTGGTGATACCGGCGCAGTTCGCGACGCCGGAGGCGATCAACTTCATGGCGAAGCACGGCCGGGGTCTGGTCTGCGTACCGATGACGGCGGAGCGGCTGGAAGAGCTGCACATCCCGATGATGGTGAACCACAACGACTCCCACTTCGGGACGCCGTTCACGATTGGCGTAGAGGCGCGCATTGGAGTGACGACGGGCATCTCGGCGGCGGACCGGGCGCGGACGGTGCAGGTGCTGATCGATCCGAAGACGAAGCCGAACGACCTGGTGATGCCGGGTCACAGCTTTCCGTTGCGGGCGCGCGACGGCGGCGTGCTGGTGCGGGCGGGGCAGACGGAGGCGACGGTCGACCTGTGCAAGCTGGCGGGGTTGTACCCGGCCGGCGTGTTGTGCGAAATCATGAACGACGACGGGACGATGGCGCGGCTGCCGGAGCTGCGGAAGTTCGCGAAGAAGCACACTCTGAAGATCATCAGCGTGACACAGCTCATCCAGTACCGGATGCATAAAGAGAAGCTGGTGCGCCGCGTCGCGGAGTCCAAGTTGCCGACGAAGTACGGAGAGTGGCGCTGCCTGGCGTATCGAGCGCTGACCGATCCGGACGAGCACGTGGCGTTTGTGCTGGGCGATGTTTCGGGCGAGGAGCCGGTGCTGGTGCGCGTACACAGCCAGTGCGTGACCGGCGATGTGTTCGGATCGCAACGGTGCGACTGCGGCGAGCAGCTGGACATGGCGATGCAGATGATCTTCGAGGCGGGGCGCGGGGCGATCGTATACATGCGGCAGGAGGGGCGCGGCATCGGGCTGCACAACAAGATCAAAGCCTACGACCTGCAGGATCAGGGCATGGACACGGTGGAGGCGAACGAAGCGCTGGGCTTCCCGGCCGACCGCCGCGACTACGGCATCGGGATGCAGATCCTGGTGGACCTGGGGATGAAGAACCTGCGGCTGATCACGAACAACCCAGCGAAGCGCGCCGGCATGGAGGGCTACGGCCTGAACGTCGTCGAGCGCGTGCCGGCGAGCACGATTCCGAACGAACACAACGTGCGGTATCTGGAGACAAAGCGGCAGAAGATGGGGCACCTAGGGTAGTTCGTCGTGTGTCGTTGGTAGTTCGTAGCTGTGAGGCGGCTCTCGGTGGGGGAGCCTGACATAACTGGATCAAGGCCCTCTCGATCCATCACCAATGGCTTGCACGCCCGGCAAATAGTCCATCCGTACCATTCTGATCGCTGTTGGGTTGCGTCATGATCCAACAGGCGCGGTGGTATTCTGCCGTGCTGGAGGACTCGTTGCCACAGGGTGGATTTAGCCTCGAAGGCGGGCTGGACGCAGCGGGTATGCGTTTGGCAGTTGTGACGGCGCGGTTTAACGCGCACGTAACGGGCGCGCTGTACGATGGGTGCAAGGACGAACTCGGCGCGCACAGTCTGGATCTGGCGACGCTGACGTCGATAGAAGTGCCCGGATGCTTCGAGCTGCCGTTGGTGGCGAAGACGCTGGCGGAGACGGGCGACTACGACGCGATCGTTTGTCTGGGCGCGATCATCCGGGGCGACACACCGCATTTCGACTATGTGTCATCGGAGACGGCGAGCGGGATCCAGCGGGCGAGTCTCGATACAGGGGTGCCGGTGATCTTCGGGGTGCTGACGACGGACAACGAGGAGCAGGCGCTGGCCCGCATTGGCGGCGTGGCGGGACACAAGGGCCGCGAGGCGGCGCTGACGGCGATCGAGATGGTGCACACGATGCGCCGGATCGCCGGCGAGTAGAAGAAGCAGAACCCGAAGCCCGGCCAACGAATGGTGGCGGAACTTCGCGAGGAGGCGAGACATGGCGATCAAGGCAGATGAAGTCGTCCATCCCGATGAAATCCTGGACGAGTTTGACTGGGACACGGTGGCCGAGGGCGAACCGGGCGACGCTTCGACGAAGCGGACGCTTTCGCTGGCCCACCGGGCGGTCGCGAAGTTTCCGGAGCTGAAGGGCAAGTACAAGGCTTATGCCGGCGCCGCGGCGATCGTCTCGAGCACGGCGACGCTGATCGCCGGCGTGGCGATCGCGCGCAAGATGAAGGGCGGCATGTCGGGTGAGAAGGCGCTGGCGGCGCTGACGGCGGCTGACATCACGGCGGCGGTGTCGGTTGCCGGTCGGGACCAGCGGTACAAGCGGTTGCTGCGGAAACTCAAGGTACGGCGGAGTAAGAAGTAGCCTTCTCGCAACCAGGCAACCATGTGGCACAGCCGTCTCCGGATGTGCCTTTCATCACTCCGGTCCGTTCCTGTGCATGGGCTCTCGAGTGAGGTCGTCCCCATTCGACTGGCATTGATGTGTCAGTGACTAGACTCCTCGCTTTGCTCAGAGTGACAGGCGCTCGCCCCTTTCCTAAGCCTGGCAACCGCCTGGTGCAGTCGTGCGATAATGGCCTCGATGCAGTATCGGCGGCAGGGCAACGGGTTCTACGTGCAGTTCAAGAGTCCGCGCCGGGAGGACTTTGGTCTCCTGGGGATGGTCGTGCGCTTTGCGATCAACGTGGCGGCGTTGTGGCTGGCGCAGTTCGTGGTGCGGGGCTTCGACATCGACTCGGGGGCGGCGCTGGTCGTGGGGGCGCTGATCTTCGGGGTAATGAACGCAGTGGTGAAGCCGGTGGTGTCGTTCATCTCGTGCCCGCTGACCTGCCTGACGCTGGGGATGTTCATGCTGATCATCAACGCGATCGTGCTGCGGCTGACGGGGTGGGTGGCCGGGTGGTTCGATTTGGCGTTTGTGGTCGATGGTTGGCTGGCAGCGATTCTCGGGGCGCTGGTGATCGCAGTGACGAGCGCGATCATCAGTACGTGGGCGGATTCGGCGATCTTGGGCAAACGGGATAGTGACTACTAACACGAACGAGGACGACTAAACGCAGAGGCACAAAGACACAGAGGATTGAGTGGTTCGCGGGTGAGGCTCTGTGGGCGCTGTCGCATGAAGTTTTGGTGATTCACGATGAGGGCGCGGCAAGCAGCGCCCCTACAATGGCAGTGTTCGCGCTGGAGCATGCGGGATTCTGGGAGAGATGCATTGACTGAGACGATTGAAGTGCTGATTGAGATCCCGCGGGGGAGCCGGAATAAGTATGAGTACGATGAGAGCCGGGGGTTGCTGCGACTCGATCGGACGCTGTATTCGTCGGTGCACTATCCGACGGACTACGGGTACATTCCGGGCACGCACGCCGATGACGGCGACCACCTGGATGCGCTGGTGATCGTCGAGGAGCCAACGATCGCGCCGAGCCTGCTGATCGCGCGGCCCATCGGGGTGCTGCGGATGCGGGACGACAAGGGCCTCGACGACAAGATCATCTGCGTACCGCTCGCCGACCCGCGCTTCGAGGGCATCAGTGAGTTCAGCGACATCGCCGCGCACTGGCAGGTGGAGATCGACCAGTTCTTCCGCACGTATAAGCAGCTACAGAAGCTGGCGGTGGACATCTACGGCTGGGGCGATCGTGCGGAAGCGTGGCGGATCATCGCGGCGGCGCGGGCGGCGTTTGCAGCGGGGGAAGGCTAAACACAGAGACACTGAGGCTTCCATCGAGCCTCCCGCTGGATCCGCAATGCTGAGCCGTTGCGAAGCAACACTTGTCTGTGTTGGAACCGCGTTCGTGGAATACAAGCACTGTAGGTATCAGCGACAAGATTCTTCGCTTCACTCAGAATGACAATATCAGCGTCTGTGCCAACTGAGGTGCGACATGCCCCGGAAGAAGCCCATCGAACGCGCGCGCGAGATCTGCCTGGCGCTACCGGAGGCAACGGAGCGGCTTACGCACGGAGAGCCAGGTTGGTTCGTGGGGAAGAAGCTGTTCGCGACGTGGGAGAATCATCACCACGGAGATCCGATGGTGGGCTTGTGGGTGAACGCGGCGCCGGGGTTGCAGGAGATTCTGGTTAGCGCGCAACCGGACTGCTTCTACCGTCCGAAGTACGTCGGCCACAGGGGCTGGATCGGCGTGAACATGGAGGGGCCGTTGGACTGGGATCAGGTGGCTGATCTGGTGCGGGATAGCTACCGGATGGTGGCGCTGAAGCGGCTCGCGGCGCTGGTGCAAGGCTAAACACAGAGGCTCAGAGGCACAGAGGCTCGGTTGGGATCTTGATAGCGGTCTCGTCGGCGCTGTCGCATAATGCTGTATGCGCGAAGAACGACACGAAACTCAGCTCATCAACGGACATCGCATCGCGACCGCGTTCCATGATGGTGGCGGGACGGACGTGGTCGTGTTCTGCCACGGCTTCAAGGGTGTGAAGACGGGGCCCAGCCGGTACTTCGTGCGCGCCGCCCGGCTCCTCGCTGAGCGCGGTATCTCGTCGCTTCGGTTCGACCAATACGGAAGCGGCGACTCCGAGGGCGAGTTCGAGGACTCGAGTTTCGACGATTGGATCACAACAACACGCGCTATTGTCGAGGCCCACCTGGCTGCCGGTAGTCGGGTTGCACTGTTCGGTCAGAGCATGGGCGGCTGTGCTTCAATCGCGGTTGCGGCGGCGGTGCCTGAGATTGTGGCACTCGTCGCCTGGTCACCCGGCGCGAACATCGAGCCGTTCGTCCCGTCGCCGACGGGGCTCATGGAAGAAGAGGGTCAGATCGTGCGCGATGGGTACTGGAAAGAGGCCCACGAAGCGCGAATCGGCGACAGGTTCGCGCAGGTGAGCTGCCCGGCGTACGTGGTGCTGGGGACGGCCGATCACCTCGCGGACGAGAGCAATCGGCGGGCGTTCATCGACAAGGCTCAGCCACACCATCGCATCGAGGTGATCGAGGGCCTGGCGCACAGCGCGTGGTCGGCCACGCAAGCGAAAGAGATTGTTGGGCGAAGCTGCGAGTTTCTGGCGACGATTCTCCAGAGCACCCCCGCTGACTAGCCCGAGGCTTTCGATGTCGCCAAAGACTGAGGTAAAGTGACTGGCATGACTACCAAGACCGACGAGAAACGCAAGATTCTCGAGATGTTCGGCGACCCGCAGGTCATGCTCGTGGAAATGCAGGCGTTCGCCCGCACGTCCGAGTATCTGGACTCCAAGCTGCAAGAACTCATCAAAAGCCATCCGGGCCAGCACGTTGCCGCGTACGACGGACGAATCTGTGCGTTCGGGAGTACGATCGAGGAAGTCCGCGATCAACTGGACGCTCAGGGGGTTCCGCGAGGGCGGGCTGCGTGGGCATATCTGGATCCGAATCCCATCGCGTTACACGTGTAAGGGGTTGCGCTTGCTTCGAGGATTCTTTGACGACGCTGCTGGGCGTCCGACACTTCGTGGCAGGCTCCTTGTACCGCGATTGAACTTTCTCGGCGACATCTACTTCCTCGTCGATACAGGCGCGGATACCACCCTGCTCGCACCGGACGATGGTAAACGGTTTGGTGCTGACTATTCGCGCTTGAGCGGAGCTGTCTCAAGCCAAGGCACGGCGGGCATGACGAGGAGTTTCGTCGAACCAGCGCGCGTGGCCTTTGCCGACGCGGAAGGTGTCGTTGCGTACGCATACGACATCGGCCTTCATATCCTCGAGCTGGATCCTGGACTTGCCACGTTGCCTTCCCTCGTCGGTCGAGACGTGCTCGACCGCTGGCGCATGGTGTACGACTCCGTGGGTGGTGAGCTCAGCTTCGAAGTCCATTCTGCCGATGATTCTCTGCAGGTTTCTCAATAGGACGGACTCACATGAAGGTTCTCGTTACAGGCGGCGCCGGCTTCATTGGATCGTGGGTGACGCGCAGCTTGATGGCCGCGGGGCACGAAGTCACGGTCGTCGACAACCTCTCCAAGGGGTTCCGGGAGCTGGTGCCGGAAGGCGTGCGGTTCATCGAGGGGGATCTGCGCGACGAGAGGCTGGGGGAGTGGCTACGCGGGCACGACGCGGTGATCCACCTGGCGGCGTTCATCGAAGTGGGGCGCAGCGTACAGGAGCCGGTGGTGTTCGCGGAGAACAACATCGTCAACGGCGTCCGGTTGCTGGAGGCGATGCACAAGGCAGACGTCGGCAAGATCGTGTTTGCCTCGAGCGCAACGGTGTACGGGGTGCCACAGCGGTTGCCGATCCGCGAAGAGGACCCGACGGGTGCGCAGAACAATCCGTACGGCGCCACGAAGGTCAGCACGGAGGCGTTCGTCGTGACGTACAACCAGCTGTACGGGATGGACGCGCTGATCCTGCGGTTCTTCAATCCTTACGGCCCGAACGAGATGCACGAACCGGAAACGCACGCGATTCCGAACTTCATCAAGGCGGTGTTGAGCAAGAAGGCGATCCCGCTGTTCTGGAAGGGCGAGCAGATCCGCGACTACATCTTCGTGGAAGACCTGGCGCGGGCGATGACGTCGGTCCTCGGTCTATCCGGGTTGCAGTACTTCAACGTAGGCAGCGAGACCGGGGCGAAGACGATCGACCTGGTGCGGGCGATCATGGACATCGCCGGGTATGAGGTGCCGATCGAGGATCTGGGCGAACGGCCGGGCGATGTGGAGGCGAACTACGCGTCGTCGCAGAAGCTGATCGCGGCGACGGGATGGCAGATGCGCGTCCCCCTGCGCGAAGGCCTCGAACGCACGGTGGAGTGGTTCCGGACGCGAGCGTAACGCTCACGCGCCTCAGGGGAAACGCGACGGCTAAACACAGAGGCACAGAGGCACAGAGGGTCGAGATGGGCCGCGTGAGGTTCAGTGGGCGCTGTCGCTTGGGCGGCTGTTGACGGATTGTGCTCACACGCGAGGCTCAGTGGGCGCTGTCGCATGGGCGGCTGTTGACGGATTGTACGGAGCGATCTAGGATTGAGGCAGACCCCCACCGGGGGGGTATGGGGGGATGAGCCATGATCGACGAGACGAGGGCGGATGTGCTGAAGCGGCTGAGCTTTATTGAGGGGCACCTGGGCGGGGTGCGGCGGATGGTGGAATCGGACACGTATTGCGTGGACGTACTGAAGCAGACGTATGCGGTTCGGCGGGCGATCGAGAAGATGGAGTCGCTGATGCTGGAGGGCCACCTGCGGACGTGTGTGGTCGAGGGGATCCGGGAAGGGCGGGACGAGGAGGTGCTGGCGGAGCTGGGGGAGCTGTACCGGACGGGGCGCTAGCTAGCGGTTCGTAGTTGGTAGTTCGTAGTTAGTAGTAAGGAGACGACGATGGCAGAGACGAAGGTGTTTTCGGTGACGGGGATGACGTGCGACAACTGCGTGCATCATGTGACGGACGCGATTAAGGGCGTGCCGGGTGTCACGGACGTGAACGTGTCGCTGGGGGAGAAGTCGGCGACGGTGCAGGGGGAGATCGACGTGGCGAAGATCGTCGCGGCGGTTGAGGAAGAGGGGTATGAGGCGGCGCTGCGGGGGTAAGGGGAGAACGGACACGGGCGAACGACAGACAACAGACAACAGACAACAGACAACAGACGACAGACGACAGACGACAGACAACAGAGGGCAAACAGCAAAGGCAAGGGCAACGGGAGGGAGCTTCTACGTCCTCCTTGAGTACCGATGGTGACTAAACAACAGACAACAACTCTCGATATCACCGGCATGACGTGTGCTTCTTGCGTGCGGCGGGTGGAGCGGGCGCTCTCCAAGGTAGAGGGCGTCGAGCAGGCGAATGTGAACTTCGCGTCGGAGACGGCGCTGGTGACCGCGGGCGACGATGTCGCGGTCGAGCACCTGATCCACGCGGTCGAGAAAGCGGGGTACCACGCGGCGCCCGCGGCCCACGACCACGGCGCCCCATATCGAGCGGAGCACGCACGACGGACGCTGATGCTGACGCTGTTCGGAGCGGCGCTGGCGATCCCGACCGTGGTGCTGGCGATGGGGATGGACATCGCGGGCGTCTATCTCGCGGGGAACGTGCGGGTGACGGCCTGGACGGTGTTCGCGCTGGCGACGCCGATTCAGCTTGTCCTGGGGTGGCGGTACTACAGAGGTAGCCTGGCCTCGCTGCGGCATCTGAATCCGAACATGGATGTGTTGATCGCACTGGGGACGGGGACGGCGTACGCCTACAGCGCCTGGGTGGTCGTCTTCGACAAGCCATACGCGATGTTCTTCGATGTATCAGCGGCGGTCCTCGTCTTTATGACCATGGGAAAGTACTTCGAGGAGCGCTCGAAGGGACAGGCATCGTCGGCCATTCAGAAGCTGCTCGGCATGTCGGCGAAGACGGCGAACGTCATTCGCGACGGCGCCGAAGTCGAACTGCCTGTAGAACGGCTGGCGCCGGGTGATGTCTTCGTCGTGCGCCCGGGGGAGAAGGTGGCGGTCGACGGTGTCGTCCGCGAGGGCCACAGCACCCTCGACGAATCAATGATCACGGGCGAGTCTATCCCGGTGGAACGCAAAGCCGGAGATGCGGTGATCGGCGGCACGATCAACCAGAACGGTGTCATCCGCGTCGAAGCGACGGCGGTGGGTGAGGCGACGATGCTGGCGCGCATGGCGAAGATGGTAGAGGAGGCGCAAGGCTCGAAGGCGCCGATCCAGAAGCTGGTGGACGACGTGGCGGCGGTGTTCGTGCCGGTGGTGATCGTGATCGCGCTGGGGACGTTCCTGGCGTGGGGATCGTTCACGGAGCCCGCCCATGCCTGGAGCGACAGCCAGTGGATCACGGCGATGCGCGCGGCGGTGGCAGTGTTGGTGATCGCCTGCCCGTGTGCGCTGGGCCTCGCCACGCCGACGGCGATCATGGTCGGCACAGGCATCGGCGCGGAGCGAGGCATCCTGATCAAGAACGCAGAGGTGCTGGAACGCACCCGCAAGCTGGACGTCATCGTGCTGGACAAGACGGGCACGCTAACGGAGGGCCGGCCGCAGGTGACGGAGGCGGTACCGCTGGGGTTGATGCCGGAAGCGACGCTGCTGACGCTGGCGGCGGCGGCGGAACAGAACAGTGCACATCCACTGAGCCGGGCGATCGTCGATGCGGCGGTGGAGGCGGGATATGTGTTGCCCGCGGTAGGTGAGTTCGAGTCGCTAACGGGGATGGGCGTCGAAGCCACAGCCGACGGGCGGAAGGTCGTCGCTGGCAACCTGCGCCTGATGGAGGAGCGCGGAGTGGCGGTGGATGCAGTAGCCGCGTCTGAGGTCGATCGGCTGGAGGCGCTTGGGCGCACGGTGATCTTCGTGACCGTGGACGGACGGCTCGAGGGCGTGATCGCGATCGCGGATGAGGTGAAGAAGACGGCAGCGGCGGCGGTGGAGACGCTGCGGGGCCTAGGGCTGCGCGTGATCATGATGACAGGCGACAACGAACGGGCGGCCGCGGCCGTCGCGGCGTCGGTGGGTGTGGATGAGTACAGGGCGGGGGCGCGGCCAGAGGACAAGCTGACCCTGATTCGCGAGTTACAGTCGCAAGGGCTCGCGGTGGCGATGGTGGGCGACGGCGTAAACGACGCTCCGGCGCTGGCCCAGGCGGACATCGGCATCGCCATGAGCACCGGTACCGACGTGGCGATCGAGGCGGGCGACATCACCCTGCTGCACGGGGATATCTCGAAAGTGGCGGAGGCAATCGCTCTCTCGCGGCAGACGCTGACGACGATCAAGCAGAATCTCGTATGGGCGTTCGGCTACAACGTGATCGCGATCCCGATCGCCGCGCTGGGGCTGCTAAATCCGATCATCGCCGGCGGGGCGATGGCCTTCAGCAGCGTGAGCGTCATGAGCAACAGCCTGCGGCTGCGGTCGAAGGCGAGGGGGATCGCGAAGGGTGTGGGCAACACGTACGCGCCGACACGTGGCGGCGTGATGTCGACGGCGGGAGCGCCGGCGCTGGCCATGGTCGCGGCGGTGGCGATCCTGCTGGTGCCGCTGGGGATCTTCACGGCGATCAACCGCGGTGTCTTGGACAGCAAGGAGCCGCTGGGGCCGCGCGACGTGCGCGTGGAGCTGTCAAACTTCCAGGTCGGCCTTTCGCGCGAGAGCATCTCCGATGGCGAACTGTACCTGGTGGTCGAGCACAAGAAGGAGCGCGGGCATGGCGGCGGGCGCGGTCTGCCCGGCGAGACGCACGACCTGGTGGTGGTGCGGCACGGCGAGGCCGGTAGCACGCAGGTGGTCGACCGGACGCTGCCGTTACGCAGCGGGGAGTCTCAGATCTTGAAGTTGGATCTGCGGCCTGGTGAGTATGAGCTGCTGTGCAGCGTCGTGGAGGAGGTGCGGGGCGAGGCGGTGAGCCACGACGAAGAGGGCATGCACACGATGTTCACGGTGACGGCGGCGGCAGCGGCAGAGGGTGAAGCGCGGAGCAACTAAGAGCACGGGCAATAGCGAGAGACTAACAGGAGAGCAGTATGTCATTACGTAGAAGCGCAGGCGTTTTCATAGGCGGCGTGATCATGGCCGTTGTGGCCGCGGGTTGTGGTGGCTCAGGCGATGATGGCGCCACCGGCACGGCGAACCCGTCCGGCGACGGCGTCGATCAGGTGATCGAAGTTGAGGCGCGGGACACCCAGTTCTTTCCCAACGAGATCACCGTTCAGGCTGGGCAGACGGTGAAACTGGTGCTGTCGAATAAGGACGCCGGCACCGATCACGACCTTCAGGCGGAAGGCATGATGGTGCGGCGGATCGAAGGCGGAGCTGGGGCCCAGCAGGGCGGAGGACATGGCGGTGGGGACATGCTGGCGATCCACACCGCGGAGGGCGGGACTAGCTCGATCGTCTTTGTCGCTGATACGCCGGGGACATACGAGATCTTCTGCACCGTCGACAGACACCGGGAGGCGGGGATGGTGGGCGTGATCAAGGTCGTGTGACGACAAGCACAGATCGGTGAATCCGCCATCGAAGTCGCCTGGCAGGCGAAGTCACGGGCTATTCTCTTCGAGCTGTGAGATGAGCGCGTCGAGCATCCGCAAGAGCTCCGGCGCGTCACGAAACGCGCTGTCCCAAACGCGCTGGGGAATGATCTCACCATAGGCATGGATCAGAATGTTCCGCTGCCCAATAATCTGTCGCCACGGGATTTCGGAGTGTTGCGATCGGAGCTGCGAGGAAACGTGACTGGCGGCCTCTCCGATGATCTCGATGCGGCGTTCGGCCACGAGGCGCACATCTTCGGTGCTCAGGAACGTGGCCTCATCAATGCCTTCGAGCAGCTTGATGAGGCGTACTGCCTGCTCCCGCATGTCCCAAAGGAAGGCGATGTCGCCTCCATCAGGCCGCATACACCACCTGCCGGTCGCGTTCGATGGTTCGGGCACGATAGGGGTTTCGCACGCTGCCTTCTTCTACGACATCGACAGGCTTGTGAAACAGACCCGCAAGCTCGTCCTGAATATCAACGAAGTCGTACAAGCTCGGACGAGCGTCCGGTGCGAATGAGACGATGACGTCGACGTCGCTGTCGGGTCGGGCGTCGTCACGAGCAGTGGACCCAAAAATCTCCAGCCTCACGATGGCGTGCCGCGCACAGATGGCTGCCACCGCCGCATGCTCAACTCCGAGTCGCTCCAGGATCTCCATGCCGGAACTATAGCTGAATGAGCGTGTGGGCTACTTGATCGACAGCATGCGGTCGAGGGCGAGCTTGGCGTTGGCGGCGATGTCTTCCGGGACGAGGATCTGGTTCACGACGTGGCCTTCGGCGAGGGCCTCGATGGTCCAGGCGAGATAGGCGGGGTGGACGCGGTACATCGTCGAGCAGGGGCAGACGACGGGGTCGAGGCAGAAGACCATCTTGTCGGGATTCTCCTTCGCCAGGCGGGAGACGAGGTTGATCTCGGTGCCGACGGCGAACTTCGATCCGGCGGGAGCGTTGGCGATCGTCTTCGCGATGAACTCTGTGGAGCCGTTGAGGTCGGCGGCCTGCACCGTCTCCCAGCGGCACTCCGGGTGGACGATCACGGTGATGTCCGGGTACTTCGCGCGCGCCTCGTCGATCTGCTGGGGCGTGAAGCGTTGGTGCACGGAACAGTGGCCGGCCCAGAGGATCACGCGCGACTGTTGTAGCTCTTCGAGGGTATGGCCGCCCATCGAGCCGTAGGGCCGGGCCCAGCCCCAGAGCACCATCTGCTCGAGCGGGATGCCCATGCTGTAGCCGGTGTTGCGGCCGAGGTGCTGGTCGGGGAAGAAGAACACGCGCTTCTTCTGTGCGTAGGCCCACTCCATCACCTTGGCGGCGTTGCTGCTGGTGCAGACGGCGCCGCCCTTCTCGCCGACGAAGGCCTTGAGCGCGGCGGCTGAGTTCATGTAGGTGATGGGCAGCGTGTCCTGGGCGAGACCCAGTTCCTCCAGCTCGGCCCAGGCGTTGTAGACATCGTCGGGGTCGGCCATGTCGGACATGCTGCATCCGGCAGCCATGTTCGGCAGGATGACCTTCTGGTGCGGGGCGCTGAGGATGTCGGCGGCCTCGGCCATGAAGTGGACGCCGCAGAAGACGATGTACTCGGCCTCCGGCTTCTCGGCCGCCCACTGGGCGAGCTTGAAGCTGTCGCCGCGGAAGTCGGCGAAGGCGATGATGTCCTGGCGCTGGTAGTGGTGGCCAAGGACGACGAGCCGCGTGCCCAGCTTCGCCCGCGCGACGCGGATGCGTTCGGCGATCTCGTCGGCGGAGAGCAGGAGGTAGGAGGCGGGGATGTCCTGCTGCCAGTAGGCGAAGGAGCGCTCTTCGGCGAGCGGCACCGTCTCGATGCTGTCGCTCTCGCAGGCGATGCCGGCCTGCGGCTTCTGCTCGCGAATGGGGATTAGGGTGGCTGGCATATGGCCTCCGCTTACTTAGTGTCACTATGACACTAACATATCACCGGCCGGCCATGGTGTCAATACGGCACGAATCGCATCCTCACACCACGCCGTACTTCTCCTCGGCGGCGCGGAGCTCGGGCACGCCGACCATCTGCTCGAACTCGTGGAACGGTGTCAGGCGATCGATCACGCCTGCCGTCGTCTTCTTTTCGTACAGCTCCGCAAACACCGACTCGATCGCCTTAGCGGCGGCCATCAGGGCGCTCAGGGGGAAGACGACCATCTTGTAGCCCAGTTCCTGCAGTTCGGCGTAGGTGAGGAGGGGCGTTTTTCCGCCCTCCACCATGTTGGCGAATAGCGGCACGTCCGGGATCGCCGCTTTCACGGCGCGCAGCTCGTCCAGGCTTTGCGGCGCTTCTACGAAGACGACGTCGGCGCCGGCGTCGCGGTACAGCTTGCCGCGCCGGATTGCTTCGTCGAGGCCGAGCGGCGCGCGGGCGTCCGTCCGGGCGATGATCACCAGGTCGTCGCCCTGGCGCGCGTCGGCCGCGGCGCGGAGCTTGGCGACGTGGTCTTCGGCGGCGATCACGCGCTTCCCCTCGAAGTGCCCGCATTTCTTCGGCCACTCCTGGTCTTCGAGGATGATGCCCGCCGCGCCCGCGGCGATCACTTCGCGCACCGTCCGCTGCACATTGAGGGGATTGCCGTAGCCGGTGTCCATGTCGGCGACCACCGGCACGGTCACCGCCTGCACCACGTGCCGCACGCGATCCATCGTCTCCGACATCGTCAGTAGCCCGAAGTCCGGCTGTCCCAGCACCGAGGCGCTGAATCCGAACCCGGTCGTGAACATCGCCGCGAATCCCGCCCGCTCGGCAAGCCGGGCCGAGAGCCCGTCGTAGGCTCCGGGGAGCACGACGATTTCTGGTCCTTCGAGCATGCGGCGGAGGATGGTGGCAGTGCGCATGATGATTTGCTCCAATCCACACGACGGCTTTGGGGGCGAGGCCTCAGTCCGACGGCCTCAGGGGAGGCCTCTGGATCTCGCTTCGCTCGAGATCGTAGCAGCGTCACCGGGCGCGGGCGAATCGGCTTGGCGGCCGGGTCTCCGTGAAAGTAGGGTTTTCCCTGAGGGCGGATCCTCTTAGGGACTGCGATGCTGCTCTTCGCGGCGTCTAACCGCTGACAGGCTGGCCTTCTAACTGGGCTGACCAGCCAACCCGAAGGGACTCGCCATGATTTACATCGTCCTTATGATCCTCCTCGCCGCCTTGTGCGCGGCCGGCTTCTTCGCTCTGCCCGAGGCGCTGCACGCCGCCCTCGACGACCCGATGCGCAACGAGGCCGCTCGCGCCCGCAGCGACCGCGCGCGGAACATGATGGTCCGTGGCGGCTTCGTCGCCCTGTTCGTGGTGGTCGGCGGACTGTTCACCGCCGTCCGTGCCTTGAAGGTCGTGGAAGCGGGACACGTCGGTCTGGTCTATCGCTTCGGCGACATCGTCGGGCAGCGGGACGCCGGCCTCTCGCTCATCTGGCCGTGGGAGTCCTTCAAGACCGCTGACATCCGCATCCAGAAGGTGCGCGCGGAGAGCACCTGCAGCAACGGCTTCGAGGAATGCATCGAAGCGTTCTCCGCGGAGACACAGGATGTGTTCGTGCAGGCGACACTGAACATCAGTGTCAATCCCGATGACGTCCAGACGCTCTACCGTACGGTCGGCCCCGACTATCTTGACAAGGTGGTCCGGCCGCGGCTGCTGCAGACGTTCAAGGATCAGACGGTTCAGTATCGAAGCATCGAGATCGCGCCGAACCGGGAGAAGATCCGCGCGGCGATTCGCCAGGCGATGATCGGCGAGCTTTCCCAGTACTCGATTACCGTAAACGACATGCTGATCGACAACATCGACTTCCGCGAGGAGTTCAAGCTGTCCATCGAGGCGAAGCAGATCGCCTCGCAGGAAGCGCTGCGCCAGCAGGAGCTGGTCGCTGCCAGCGAGGCAACGGCGCGCCAGAAGGCCGCCGAGGCGCTCGGCAACGCCGACAAGCTCCGCATCGAGGCCCAGGGCCAGGCCGACGCCAACCGACTGATCAACGAATCGCTTACCCCGCTGCTGATCCAGTTCCAGGCCCTGCAGAAGCTCAGCGACAACATTCAAATTGCCCTGATTCCCAGCGGCCAGGGCCTGATCATCGACCCGGCGACGCTCCTCACCCAGCAACCTCCGGTGCAGTAGGGCGCGATGAGACCCTGTAGCGCGGGCACTTCCGCCCACGGGGCAGTTGAGGGCGTGTGGCACAGCCGGCCGGCGACGGGGAGGGAGCTTCCGATTGGCGGGGCAACGCAAGCCAATCGAGGAGATTCGCCGCCACAGCGCCTCAAGCCGCCTGCCGATACTACTACTGTGACTATTGCCGATTCACCGGCCGCAGGATTGTGGCGCGACGCTTCTCCGCGCCGGCGGATCCTGGCGCCTTACGTCGAACTTCTGCCTCTCATTCCGGCGGCGGTCTGGTTCTCGCCGGTCGGCGGCGGGTCAGGGTCGTCGCCGTTCTGGTGGCTGGCCGGCCTTACGGGCCTCGGCTGGGCGCTCGTCGGACGATGGCGCACCGGCGTCGTCGTCGCCCTCGTCCGCGTCTTCATCCTCATTATCGGGCTGCAGGCGCTCGCGATCGCGACGATCGCTGAGTCGTGCGATCCCGCGCTGGACCCCGCCTGCTCCAGCACCGGCGCCTGGCTCGATTCGATGTTCTACCCCGCCCTGATCACGCTCGGTGTCTTCTACGTTGCGACGACGGTGGGCTCCGCTGTCCTCGTCGAGCGCGTCCGGCGCAAACGCTACCCGGCCGTCCTCGCGGGAGACTAACTACGCACTTCCCACCGCGATCTCAATGCCTACCGTGCGCTCCGCCCAAGACCTTAGCGTCAACCCCGGCTTGAACCAGATCTTGTTCCTCTGCCCGTATTCCCAGAGGATCAGCCTGTCCGTCAGCATGTACAACCGGAACCGCTGTCGATATCCCGCCCGTAGCGGACGCTGTGCGGTATACGCGTCGACGAAGGCGCGCATTCCCTCCGTCCCGAGCGTGTGCCAGTACGACGCCACTAAACGCACGAGGTCATACTCCCCGTCGCCGATGTACGACTCCGCCAGGTCGAAGATGCCGTTGATCCGCCAGCGGCTATCGCCGTCCTGCTCGCCCACGACGTTGCCCTCGGCGTAGTCGGTGTGGACGATCACCGGCTCGAACGGCACGGCGAGCGCCTCTCGCGCATCATCGATCACCGACGCGACCCAGTCCACGTCGTCCGCCGTCGTCGCTCCGGATTCCGCGGTCGCTGTCAGGCACTGCGCGAGCCATGCTCGCACGCGATCCTCGAACCACTCCGGATACGGCTTGCCCAGCGGGCCGATGTCGTCGTCTTCGTAGTGAAAGTCGCCTGGTTGGTCCCAGGTCGCGCTCTGCAGCCGCGCCAGGTGCTCGCCCATCGCCCGCGCTCTTTCCAGCCGTGCTTCCGGCGTTTGCGGGAGCGCCGGATCGTTCAGCGGTACGCCCGGAATGCGCGGCATCAGCGCGTAGCTCCACCCGAAGAGTTCCGCCGAGAGTTCCAGCAGGTACGGCCACGGCGCTTCCGTCTCCGTGCGCCCGTGGATCAGCCGGGAATAGCATCGTTCCGAGGGAAACTGCCGTAACGAGTGAGGACTCCCGCGCAGCACCCAGTCGCCGGAGGTGGCGCGCAGCATCACGTTCTGGCCGAACATCCCGCCCTGCGCTGCTTCTGCGTGGAGTAGTTCGCCCAGATCAAACCGCGACAACGCCGCCTGTAACTGCGCGTGCGTCAATATCCCAAGCCGCTTCGAATACTCCCGCGTGACGTCTTCCATGTAGGTGTGCTCTCGGGTGCGACGCTCGCTGGGCGCAGCCAGGCTATACGGCTCTCGCTATTCCCCGATGACCAGTGCATCGGGCGGCGCCGCCGCCAGGAACTCCTCATACCGCGCGTCCCCGTAGACGTACACGTACAGCCAGGCCGTTGTGTAGCGGTTGATCAACTCCCACCCGCGCGCTTCGGTCAGCGCCTCCGTGCACCCGATACATCGATCGACGAAGGACAGATGATGGCCGTCGGGCAGCGATACATACTCCTTTGGCGTGGTGGATGGAATGGCGTCGTACAACTGCCGAACCGTCGCCGGGTCGACGATCTCGTCCTTCGCCGCTGCGATAAATAGCGTGGGCGCGGTCATCTTGGGCGCCCGCCCGACGAGCACCTGCGGCAACCCGGGGGCCTGGGACACGACCGCATCAAACCGCGACCCCATTCCATCGTCGCCCGCGGCGACGTAGGCGGCGGTCCACCCCCCAAAGGAGTGACCGACGATGGCGGTGCGCTCGGGATCGATAATCCGCCCCAGTTTGCTCGCCGGATCCGGCTCCAACGCGATCATCTGATCGAGGACGAATGTGACATCCATCGGACGTTCGCGCGCTGACGGCAAGATCGACTCCATCCCGCAAAACACGCAGTCGTCTGAGGTGTTTCCGGGATGGGGGGGCGCGGCCACGACGAAGCCGTGCGAGGCGAGCTGCTCGGTCAGGAACGTCTGGTAGATGGGCTTCCCGCCGCTGCCGTGCGAGTAGATCACAATGGGAAACGGCCCCCGGTCCACCGGCTCCGCATCGAGCACGGGGTCTGCGCCCGCCACCCCGCCAGCGGCCGGATACCAGACCAGCGTCTCGAGCACACGCGGGGTGCCGTCGGCCGTCGACGGCCGCTCGAAGCGCATCGTCGTCACGCCCACGGCGTATGGGCCCGTCGTCGATGGATCATGGACGGCTTCCACCGTCAACGAAGGCGTCGCCCCGCCCGAACCGTAGCTTCGGCCAGAACAACCAGCAGTCAGGACACAAAGAAGGACGGCCGTCACCACGAGCGGCCGCCTCATCGGGCATCCTTGCCGGGCGTCTCCGAGAAGGACATCACCCGCCCGTTCACATACACCCGCTCTCCGTACCGCACGACCGCCACCTCCAACCCATCATCGTCGAACAGGTGTACCCCATCGTCATGGGGCGTCATCCGCCGGACGCCGAGGAATGACCGTCCAGAACCACCGACCGGCCGCAGCGCGTCAGATTGCTCTGGCATGAGAGCATGGTAGCCCACGGATGACCGCGCCGCCGAGAACGCGGGTACGCTCGGCACGTGCATCGAGCGGCCGGCCTACCCGGGAGGGGCTCTCGCCGAAGCGGCCTTTGCAGGTACTTCGGGAACCGTGCGGTGGTGGATCCTTCGAACAAAGGGGAGGGGCCCCTCGCGATGAGGGGCCCCTTTCGGTGTTTCAGGATCGGCCGCGGGCTAGCAGCAGCTCTTTGCCTGGCCGCCGCCTTCGGCGGTCTGGAAGCTGGAGCCGCAGGCGCAGCCCTTAGTGGCGTTGGGGTTGAAGATAGTAAAGCCCGATTTCATGATGTCGTCGACGTAGTCGATCTCGGCGCCCTTCATCAGGGGCGCGCTCTCCTGGTCGACGAGGACGGTGACGCCGCCCCTTTCGAAGGCGATGTCGCCTTCTTCACGGCCCTGAGCGATGGCCATGCCGTACTGATAGCCGCTGCAGCCGCCGCCGACGACGAACACGCGCAAGGCGCCGTCCTCAACACCACGGTCCTTGAGGAGGGCGACAGCCTTCTCGGCGGCCTTGTCGGTGATGGTGACGATGGCTTCGCTTACGTCGATCTCGATTGCGGCTTCGACTTCCTGGACCATGGTGGGCTCCCTTCCAAATCGCCGGGGCGACCGGGTGAATTTCTACTGTGCTCGGTTAGTATATCGGTCGCAGGGCTGCCGGATCAATTGGCAGGCTACCCGAATAGTGGGCCCGATGAGGCGACCTCGTGGCGAGCGAACTGGCCCGGCTGGGCGAGGGCGGTACTGAGGAACTCGGCAAAGGCGCGAAAGTGCGGCTCCTGAAAGTGGCTTGCCAGAGCGGCCTGGTCGCGCCACTGCTCGAAAATGAAGAAACGATTGGGATCTGCGAGGTCGGCGTAGATGTGGTAGCCAAGGCAGCCCTCTTCGGCTTCGGAGGCGGCGCACATGGCCAGTGCCTGGACGAGGCCTTCTTCGCGGCGCTCGGGATAGATGCTGGCGGTGCCGGAAACGATGATCATGCGGGCGTCCTCACGAGGGATTCATACAGCTCCGCCACGGCGGTGGCGACGTTGGCCCAGCGGTAGCGCTCGACGGCCTCTCGCGAGCTGCGGCCGAAGGAGGCGCGCAGTTCGTCGTTATCGAGCAGCAGTTCGAGACGCTCGGCGAACGGTTCCGGGCAGCGCCAGGAGATAAGATAGCCGGTCTCACCATCGAGAATGGTGCTGGCCAGCCCGCCGACCCGCGAGGCGACGACGGGCGTACCGCAGGCCATCGACTCAATCGCTACGAGGCCGAAGCTCTCGTAGAACGACGGGACGACGCAGACGTCGGCGGCGTTGTAGTACAACGGCAGCTCGCTGTGGTCGACGGCGCCGACGAAGGAGATATGGTGATCGATTCCGAGACCCTCGGCCTGTTGGCGCAACTCGGCGATCTGCGTGAGGGCGCTGGCGTCGCCGCCGACGATGAGCACGCGGAAGTTCTCGTTGTCGTGTAGCTGCGCCGCCGCGCCGATCAGGATGTCGATCCCCTTCAGCGGCTCGATGCGCCCGACGAACAGGATGATGCGATCGCCCTCCTTCAAACCGAGGCGGTGTCGCGCCACTTCCTTCTCGATCGGCGTGAAGAGATCGAGGTCGACGCCGCAGGGCACTTCGCTGATCTTCGCCGGGTCGGCGTTATAGAGCGAGGTGAGGAGATGCTTCTCGTGGTTTGAGGCGACGACGATCACATCGGCAGATGCAGCGACGGCGCGCTCGGCGTTGATGCGCTCGGGTGACTCATGCTCGGTAGTGCGGGCGCGGTTCTTCACCTCGCCGAGGGTGTGGAACATGGCGACGTGTGGGACCGCCCACTGTTCAGCGAGAGACAACGCGGCGATACCGGACATCCAGTAGTGGCTGGCGATCAGGTCGTAGGCGACACCTTCACGGGCGGCGAAGGCTGCCACATTCTCCGCGAATTCTTCCAAATACAGCGGCAGGGCTGACTTGACTGCGGCCGGCGGGCCAGCGTCGATGGTGATGACGCGCACGTTGGGCCCGAAGGGCTGGACGCCCGGCGCGCCCTGTGAAGCCCGGCGGGTGTATACGTCCAGATTGTAGCCACGCCCGCCCAGCGCCTGCGACAGCTCCCGCACGTATACATTCATGCCGCCGGTCTCGCGGCCACCCATCTCAGCCAACGGAGACGTGTGGTAGCTCAACACCGCAATCCGTAGCTTCCGCCGGGATTCGGCTGTTGATGAAACCTGGGGTTCGTAGGTGGATGTCATTGAGTTGTCAGTCGTCAGTCGTCTGTGCCAGCGGTCTCTCCGTGATCACTGCCTATGTATGTATCACCACTAGATTCTTCGCTTCGCTCAGAATGACGGGCCTGGGGGATCTGTTGTCTACACTCTACCCCGCCGCACTCAACACAACGTGCCACACCTGGCGGTCCTTACCGCCAAGGTCGTACTTATAGCTCTCGTCGCCGCGCATGAAGTCGACCTGGGTGCGGCCGGACTCGATGGCGTCCCGAATCAAGAGCGCTTTCGACATCAATCCGACAGCGTAGTGGGAGTAGGCGGGGTCGTAGCCGGAGTTGTACATGTAGAGGGTGCCGCCCACGTCAAGATTGTGGACCATGGCGACCGGCACCTCGTCAAGCAAGAGGGCGTAGAGACGCAGCATGCCGGCATCGGCCATGACCGCTGTCATGTCGCGGAAGAAGTCCGCCATGCCGGGCCGATCCAGGAACTCTTCCTTGTGGTGATTGCTGATGCGCATCAGGTGGAAGAGGGTGTCGAGCATCGGCGCCGCTTCGTCCGCCGTCGTGATGATGCGCATCTCGATCCGGCCAGCGGAGTCGAGGCGGCGCATCTTGCGGCGCATCTCGTGCCGATCCTTCTTCGAAAGCGTGCCCAGGTAGTCATCCCACGATCCCGGCAGCGCCACCCGCGGGGAGAGCGCTTCCTCTTCTTTCGTCGCCGTAAAACCCGCCCCTTCCGCCACCTCCAGTACGGCCGGCAACACCGGCGAGTCCTCGCGCAGACCTCGCAGATCGAACTTCGTGACGCCTTCATCGCGCAGCTGCCGCAGCACCGTCGTCAGCGTCGCCCGCTCGAACCCCGGCGTGATCACCGCGTCGAGATAATCGCAGATGCTGTAGTGCCCGACGAACTCCGCCGCCGGTCCGGTGCTGCTGTCGATGAGCAATGGTACGACGGCAATGAGCCGCTCGCCGTCACGGGCGGTGAGAATGCGGAGCTTCTTCTCGCCTTGAAAGTGCTTCAGCCATACCTGCTGCCAGACCGGCGTGACGAAGGGCACCTGCTCGCCGCACTGGTCGAGCAGGCCCGCCCACTCGGTGCAGATGCGCTCCATCGCCTCGTCGTGGATGGTCAGTGCGTCCGTCACGAGCCGCGCACCAGGGAGAGAAACTCGGCGCGGGTGACCTCGTTCTTGCGAAAGGTCCCCCGGGTGGCCGACGTGATCATCCGGGACCCCGGCTTCTTGACGCCACGTTGCGTCATGCAGAGGTGTTCCGCCTCGATCACGACCGCCACCCCGTCGGGCTCGATCGTGTCCATGAGCGCATCCGCCACCTGCGAGGTGAGGCGCTCCTGCAGTTGCGGGCGGTGCGCGAAGCCTTCGACCAGGCGAGCGAGCTTGCTTACACCGACCACGCGTCCGTCGGGGATGTAGCCGACGGCGGCGGTGCCGTGGAAGGGCATAAAGTGGTGCTCGCAGACGCTGTAGAAGGGGATATCGCGAAGGATGACCATCTCGTCGTGGCCGGCCTCGAATCCGACGCGGAGATACTCGGTCGGGTCGAGGCGCAGGCCCTCGAAGAGCTCGGCGTACATCCTGGCCACCCGGGTGGGGGTGTCGCGGAGGCCCTCGCGGAGGGGGTCTTCGCCGAGGGCTTCAATGATCTCCAGCATGGCCCGCTGGATGCGGTCGAGATCAATCGGCTTGGCGAGGCGGGCCGAATCGTGAATCTGCTCGGTAGTCATGGGAATCTTCGAGAGGCTCCGGGGCGCGCAATCGGTTCAGTGCGGGAGAAAATGTACAGCGACAGGGTAGCAGGGCTCGCCAGCGACAGCCAAACGAATGGATGGGCAGCCAAGAAACACAGGTACCCATGGCGGTGAGGCCAGCACCCAAGGTGGGACATGAGAGTGGCGGGCCCGGGCCTCCTTGTATCGGAGGCATCATCGGCCGAAACAGCGGACTCTGTAAAGCTGCATCACCGCGACAGCCGTCAGGTCTGCGACGCGGACTGTAACCGCAGGCGACTCTTCGAGAAAGCCCGCGCTGCGAGAAACGCGGACCTTTTCGGCACCCTGCTAGGCGGGATTTGAAGGTCGCACAGGGATGATCTCCTCCGCCGGCTTCACCCGCCGGAACTGGTGCAGTAGCAGCAGGTCGTAGGCGCTTTTCAGCGTGCCGGCGATGATCAGCGGCCACCCAAACGTCGTCGCTCCCAACAACGCCCCCGCCAGCACCGGACTCCCCGACGACGCCAGGCTGCGCGCCACGCTCGTCACGCTCGCCGCCGCCGCCCGCTCGTCCGCATCCACCACCGCCATCGTGTACGACTGTCGCGTCGGCACATCCATTTGCGACAGCGCGAACCGTGCCAGCAGCATCACGATCGCCAGCGTCAGATTCGGCATCAGCGCCGTCAGGATCAGCAGGATGTTCGACGGCAGATGCGTGAACACCATCGTGTTAATCAGCCCAAACCGTTCCGCCACCCGCGCAGCTACGAGCATCGAAAACGACGTGCAGATCCCCGCCGCAAAGAAGATCGCCCCCGCTTCGGCGGTGGAAAGCCCGAAGCGCTTGAACAGCCAGAGCGCGAGGATCGACTGCACGACGAACCCGCCGGCAAAGGCGTCGATGGAGAAGAGGGCGGAGAGCCGCAGGACGATGCCGCGGGACTTGTGCAGGGGGTTCACCCCACCC
>CXWL01003302.1_pt1 | contig 65949 bp, 65 predicted proteins | sample 590931 | NCBI WGS metagenome assembly CXWL01 (sample SAMEA3498368, study PRJEB10139) | groundwater metagenome | biome: water well; material: biofilm material | place: Germany | collected 2015-04-27 | reverse complement strand
CCACCCACCCACCCAGAGTTGATTCCGATCGCCTGAAATTCACCGGGCCCCTCTCCGCGGCGCCCAAAGCGTCCGAGGTCCGCTCCCTCCGGGGAGAAAAAGCGGAGCAGGTGGTCCTCCGGTTGGGCGACAATGATTATGCCGTTCGGCGCGACCGCGAGGTGTACGATTCGCGAGAGGTCCGCGGCATTGGCGTCGATCCGCAGCTCCAGTCTCGCGCGGAGCGCAGGCGAGGATTGTGCTTCCGCGGAAGAGTCGAAGCAGAAGAGGCAAGCTGCGGCTAGAACCGTACCGGTCAGCCTTGCGTGGTCCATAACCTTCTCGCCAATAGGTGGACATAGAGACCTCAGCCTCGGCGCCAATCAGGCGCCGGGCCGAGGCAAACCTTGGAGGGGCTACTGAGTTGTGAAACAGTTGTAGTTGCCCTGCGACGAGCAGTGCCAGCTCGTTACGGTACAGCCCGGATAATGAGTGGCGTAGTAGTCCACGCAGAACGCCTGAACGTTCTCCGCGGTGCATCCGCTCAAGCCACCCCAATTGGGGCACCCCTCCCCGCCGCTCTCTTCGGCCGAGGCCAAGCTGGCACCCCCGACAAGGGTCACCATGGTCGCAACGGCGACAATCAGGCGAGACTTCATCGTTCCTCCTTCAGGACTAGTATCGCGTCCAGGGAAAGGCGGCGATTTCCGCGGGTGCCTGGCCACCGCGCGGCGGGAGAATTGCTCGGCGCAGCGACGTCAACGGCACCAAGCTCTCGGTCAACGAACGGCCCTCGCAACGACCCGTTCCAGCTCCGCCGCATCCGGAAAGCCTAGGTACTTGTAGCCATTGATGATGACAGTTGGAGTGCCGGAAGCCTTGATCGACTTCGCGAGCGCTACGTCGGCAGCAATTTGCTGGCGCACGGCATCATCTGAGAGGCATGCACGCCAGCGGTTCGTATCGGGAACCTGTGCCCGGATGGCCAAAGTCGCAGTTGAGGCCCTTTCGACGGTGTCCTGCGCCTCAAACAGCAGATCGTGATAAGCCCAAAATCTCCCCTGCCGCCCGGCGCAGCGGGCCTGCACAGCTAGGTCGGCCGCAAGGGGGTGATAGGGGAGCGGCCAGTCGCGGAAGCGCACCTCCACGAACCTCGAGTGCCGCTGACGGACGTCTCGCAGCGGTCCACCCGCGAAGTCTCGACATGCCGGGCACTGAAAGTCCGCGAACACGACGATTCGGACGGGCGCGTTCGGCGGACCAAGTGGCTCCCCTCCTTTGCTCACCGCAGCCCACTCCGTCGCAGACAGTTCTACCGGTTCCTTGGCCGGGGAGCCGCCCTTGAAGAGTTCCCGTCGGACCAAGAGGCCGGTTACGGTAAGCGCGCAGGCGACAGAGGCGACTGTTAGCACAGTGTTGAGTGGCTGGGAGGGCATGGCGCACGATACGGCGACGACCTGGACCGGGCCAGCCTACCTCCCACCTAGGGTCACCCCGCTCCCTCGCAGGGCCTATGGCAATCGCCCATCTCTCCAGTCGAAAGTTTCCCTCGGATCCAGCCCGAGCCCAATACGCAATTCAGTGGCGATCGCCTCAACGGCCTTCCTGGTCAGCCCCAGCTCACTCGCGATCTCCTCGTTCTTCAGCCCCCGCCGCTTGAGCTCGAACACCTGGCGTTGCCGATCCGTGGGCGGCGTCGGCAACTGCCAGTACCGGAGCCGATCCTCGGCTGCGAAATGCGGCGAGAGGTAGCGCTGCCCGCTCCGCACCACGTCGAGCGCAACGCGGACCTCGTGGATATCCGACAGATGGGTAAGGGCGCCGCGAACGCCCGCCGGAATGGACTCGGTCCGGAGACCTCTGGGTGCGATCATCACCAACGACGGGTGATCAAACCCGGCGACAAAGTCGGCCACCTCCGCCGGTGCGAGGTGGCGCGCATCGACTACCACCAGGTCGCCACGAGAGTCGGTGTCCGGAGCCAGCTCCTCGAGACAGGCCCACGAGGGCGAACTCGCCCGAGTGATGATCTGGTAGAGCTCGGCCAACACTCGACCGAGGGATGAGGCCAGGAGGGCATCAGGGGTCACCAGCAACAGCTGTGGCAAATACATGGGGGGGGGGCTCCGATCTGAGGAAGTCACTGGGGCCGATTTCGGAGTATACCCAGAGTAGGCTCGGCGCAACGGGAGTGGCGCCATCCCCATTAGACAGAGAGGCCGCCTGCCCCAACACACAACAAAAGCCGCCTTGCGGCGGCCTCTGAATATCTCACCGTACGCGGGGCCGATTGACATCGGCGCCTGAAAACAGAACCTGAACAGCCGCCGTCCTCCAACAAACAACAAGAGCCGCCTGACGGCGGCTCCCGGAGTCAGCACGATCGGTGCGGGTCCTTAAAGATCAGAGCCCGGCCCCATGACACTTCTTGTACTTCTTGCCACTCCCGCACGGGCACGGATCGTTCCGCCCGACCGTCGGCTCTGCCGGACCACCCGTCTGATCCCCGAACGCGTGCGACAACCCCTGCCCGCCCGGCGTCGTGATCTTCGGCACCACCGTCGGACCGACGGTCCGCGTGACCGGCCCGTTGAAGAGGTCGTCCGTCGACGGCGCGTTCAGCACCGGCGGCGCCATCGCTGGCGGCGGTGGCGGCGGCGGACCATCGGCGCTCACCTGGATCTTCAGGTAGCGCTCCGAGAAGGTCGCCTGGATGTCGCGGAGGAGATCCTCGAACATGTCGAAGGCCTCCTTCTTGTACTCGACCAGCGGATCCTTCTGCCCGTACGCCCGGTATTGAATGGCGTTGCGCAGCTGGTCCAGGTCGTACAAGTGGTCCTTCCACTTCTCGTCGAGCACCGAGAGCGTCACCTGCGACAACACCTGCAGGTCCACTTCCGGAATCCCGATCTTGCCACCGAACTCCTGCAGGTAGTCGACCTTCCGCTGGAAAGCCTCTTCGCCCGCCGCCACCGCCGCCTCGATCACCGCCTCGCGCGTCGGCGTCGCCTCGGCATCCTTCACCGCATCCGCCGGCACCAGGAACTGGAGCAGCAACGACTCGTGCAGACCGACCCTGTCGAACTCCTCCGGACGCTCCGCGTCGGCCAGGTAGTTCTCCGCCGCCTTGGTCAGCGCCGCGCGGATCATCTTGAGCGCCTCGGCCTGCAGCTCCGCCCCGCGCTCCAGCGCGAAGAGGCGGGTTGAGTAGATGACCTCGCGCTGCTGGTTCATCACGTCGTCGTAGTCGAGCAGCCGCTTCCGCTGCTGGAAGTTCTGCAGCTCGACCCGCTTCTGCGCCGACTCGATCGCCGCCGTGATCAGCTTGCCGGTGATCACCTCGCCCTCTTCGGCGCCGCCCTTGTCCATCATCCGGGCAATGCGGTCCGACCCGAAGAGCCGCATCAGGTCGTCTTCGAGCGAGAGGAAGAAGAGCGAGACGCCCGGGTCGCCCTGACGGCCCGATCGACCGCGCAACTGCCGGTCGATGCGCCGCGACTCGTGCCGCTCGGTGCCGATGATGTGCAGCCCTGCCTCATCCGACGTGAGATCGAGCACCGGGTCGAGCTTGATGTCGGTGCCGCGGCCGGCCATGTTGGTCGCGATCGTGATCGCCCCCTTCATGCCCGCCTTCGCGACGATCTCGGCCTCGCGCTGGTGGTATTTGGCATTGAGCACCTCGTGCACCAGCCCGCGCCGCTGCAACTGCCGCGACAACGTCTCTGAGATGTCCACCGACGTCGTGCCGATCAGGACCGGCATCCCGGTCTTGTGGATCCGCTCGACTTCCTCGGCCACCGCGTTGAACTTCTCGCGCCGAGTCTTGTAGATCTGGTCGACGTGGTCGGTCCGGCGGATCGGCCGGTTGGTCGGAATGACCGACACCTCGAGGCCGTAGATCGAGTAGAACTCGGTCTCTTCCGTCTCGGCGGTACCCGTCATGCCGGCCAGCTTCTCGAACATCCGGAAATAGTTCTGGATCGTGATCGTCGCGAAGGTCTGTGTCTCGCCCTTCACCACGACGCCTTCCTTCGCCTCGACGGCCTGGTGCAGTCCGTCCGACCAGCGCCGGCCATGCATGATGCGGCCGGTGAACTCGTCGACGATGAGGACCTGCCCCTCCTGCACGATGTATTCGGTCTCGCGCTCGTAGAGGGCGTGCGCCTGCAAGAGCTTGTGGATCACGTGCAGCTGCTCGCTCTTGGCCGCGTAGTCCGCTTCCATCTGCCGGCGCAGCTCGGCCCGCTCCTCGAGGCTCTTCGACTCATCGTGCTCGAGCTGGTGGATCTCCAGCGAGAGGTCCGGCACGAGGAAGAGGTCGGGATCGTTCGGCGAGAGCGCCGCCGACCCACGGTCGGTGAGGTGCACCGAGTGCCCCTTCTCGTCGAGGACGAAGAAGAGCGACTCCTCGATGTTCCGCATCGACTGCTGCTTGGTCGGCAGCTTGCGATCGGCCAGATAGTCGAGTTCGGCGCGCTGCACCAACTGCTTGACACCGGTCTCGTTCAGCAGCTTGGCGAGCTTCTTGTTCTTCGGGCCGCCCATCTGCGCCTGATAGAGGATGACGCCGGCCTCGCTCTTCTTCTTGTCGTCTTCCAGCAGCTTCTCGCCCTCGGCGACCAGCGCCGAGACGACCTCGTTCTGCTTCCGCACCATCTCGGCGACCTTCGGATTGAAGCCGCGATAGTGCACCGAATCTTCGTCGCCCACCGGCCCGGAGATGATCAGCGGCGTCCGCGCCTCGTCGATCAGGATCGAGTCGACCTCGTCGATCATCGCGTAGACGTACTCGCGCTGCACCCGCTGCTCGAGCGAGAACACCATGTTGTCGCGCAGGTAGTCGAAGCCGAACTCGTTGTTCGTGCCGTAGGTGATGTCGGCGAGGTAGGCGTCACGACGCTGCTGCGACGACGGCTCGGTGTCGTCGAGGCAGGCCACGGTGAGGCCGAGCCAGCGGTAGAGGTGCCCCATCCACTGCGAGTCGCGGCGGGCGAGGTAGTTGTTGACGGTGACGAGGTGCGCGCCGCGGCCGGTGAGCGCGTTCAGGTAGAGCGGCAGCGTGGCGACGAGCGTCTTGCCCTCGCCGGTCGCCATTTCGGCGATCCGCCCCTGGTGCAGCGCGATGCCGCCGATCAACTGCACGTCGTAGGGCACCATGTTCCACTGGATCGGCTGGCCAGTCACATCGACGGTGGTCCCGACCAGTCGACGGCACGCCTCGCGGACCGCGGCGAACGCCTCGGGGAGGAGATCGTCGAGGGTCTGGTTCAGCTCGTTCTTCCAGGCGACTTCGGCCTTCTGCAGCAGCTGGTCGAGGGCGTCGCGCTCGACCGGGTCGGGGCAGCCGTGCTTCTCGGCCCGCACCCGCTCGACCTCGGCCCGCAGCGCATCGGTCCGCTCGGCGATGATCCCGCGGAAGCGAATCGTCTCACCCTGCACCCCGGCATCGTCCAACGCCCGCAGCCGCTCCTCATGACTCTTGATCTGATCGAGGATAGGCTGCAGGCGCTTCACCTCGCGCGCCTGCCGCGTGCCGAAAATCGATTCCACCAGCCGCTTGATCATCCAGCACTACTCCCCGTGACTGACATAGAGCCCAAACCTCGAAATATAGTCGGCCACCCGGTCGGGGACCCATCCGACCAACGGCAAACCGGCTGCAGCACGGGTACGGACGGCTGTGGAGGAGAGTTCCAGCGCCGGGACAGCCACTTCGGCAGTGAATCCTGCCGGAACGGCCGCCCCGCCCCGACCGAAGACCACGACGTCTGCCATCGCCCGAATGGCCTGGGGGTCACGCCACTCCGAGAAGCGGGCGGCGGTGTCGGCACCCAGCAGGAGGGTGAACTCGGTCTCGGGCGATTCCTCGCGGAGCTCCCGGAGCGTGTCGACCGTGTAGGAGGGGCCGCGGCGCCGAAGTTCGCGCCAATCGGCCACCAGACCCGGGAGGCCGGCGATGGCGAGCTCGACCATCTCGGCGCGTTGCTCCGCCGTGGCGCCGTGACCATCTGGCTTGTGTGGTTGCTGGGCCGCGACCATCAGGCGCACGACATCGAGCCCGAGCGTTTCCCGGGCCAGCTGCGCGATGATCAGGTGGGCGTTGTGGATCGGGTCGAAGGAACCGCCGAGGATCCCGACCCGCACGTCAGGGACCCTTCTTGCTCTCGGCGGCCGGCGGCGTGGTGGCGACGGAGTCCTTCGCCACGGGACAGCTCACCGCAAGCTTCGGCGATTCCGGCCACTGCCGGCGGAAGTAGGTGCAGGTCTCGTTGGTGTCCTCGACATAGCCGAGGGTGCGGTAGGCACCGACCAGCTTCTCCAACGCGTCGGGAACCGTCTCCGCGCGCGGCCAGGTCGCGATGATGTTGCGGAGGTAGAGGATCGCGGAGTCGAGCGCCTTGAAGCGGATGTAATAGAGCGCCGCCTTGTACTCCTTGATGGCGAAGCGGTTCTCGATGTCTTTGATGCGGAGGTCGGCGGTCTTGGCCGACTCGGTGCCCGGGTAACGGCTCACCACTTCCTGGTAGGTCGCGTAGGCGCTCTGCCCATACGTCGGGTCGAGCTCGGGGCGACGCCACATCTTGAGGTAAGCATCCCCGGCGCGCACCAGCGCAGGGGCAGCCAACGTGTCGGTCGGGAACTCGTCGGAGACGCGACGGAACTCGCGCACCGCCTGCAGGTTGCTCTTCTCGCCCAGCCGCGACTCCGCCAGATAGAAGCGAGCGACCGGGATGCGCTTGTCGTTCACCGGCATTTCGAGCTGCACGCGTTCCAGGGCCGTGCCCGCCTTCCGCCAGTCCTGTTTCTGATAGAGCACCAGCGCGTTGGCCCACATCGAGTCGATCTCGGCCGCTTGCAGACGGAGGCGACCGGCGCCCGGTGTCACCTCCGGCGCGTGGTGGCAGCCGGCGAGGGCGAGGAGCGTGGCAGCGAGCGATGGCAACAGCGTACGACGCATCAGGGACGTCCCGGGACGACGGAAGAGTCTGACTTGCTCCCGAACACCCCCGGATCCCGGAGTCGTTCGAGCGCCATTACTGTAATCGAATCGGGCGAAACTGGCGCGGTCACCACCTGTTGCCAGAGCAGATTGGCTCCGGCGACGTCGCCCTGGGCCATCCTCGCATCACCCAGGGCGACGAGTGCCCTCCGACCAGATGCACCAAGCGGATCGGCGGTTGCGGCCTGTCCGAGCCAATAGTCGGCCTCGCCCGGCCGGCCGCTGCCAAGGGCCTCCAGGCCGACGGTGAGCTGACACGACGCCAACTCGGCGGCGGCGGTGTCAGCGGCGGGGCCGCGGTCGCGCCGCCGGAGCGCCTCGAGGGCGGCAATCGCCTCGGGGCAGCGGCTGGCGGCCCGATAGCCACGGCCGAGTGCCAGCAGCCAACGTTCCCCGCCCCCGCCAGCCGCGAGCCCCGCCGGGCCGATGGCAGCCACCAGCGTCGGCTCCCACTGGGCATCGGCTGGCAACCGCATCGCGAGCCTTCCCAGGGGCCACCCAGGCGCCACGTCGGCGAGCCCCGCGAGGCACGCGGCCACGGCGTTCACGTTGCCCGCCCGTTGTGCCACCTCGGCGACACGCACCAATCCCGCGGCGGCCTCACCCGTACGGGTCGGGTCCGCCTCCCCCAGCTGTTGATAGAGCGTCGCCGCGCCGAGCAGGTCGCCTGACAGCAACGCCACCTCGGCGCGCTTCGCCAGCAGACGCGGGGCATCGCCGACGATTCGATACTGCGTCGCGGCGACTTCCCACTGCCCACGATGCCATGCCTCGTCCCCGAGCCGTTCGGGGGAGTTCCGCGCACCGCCGCAGCCGAGGAGCGTGGCCACGAGGAGCACGCGCCTCATTCGGGAATCCGGTCCACCATGGCGAGGTATGCCGTGACGCGGTCGAGGCCGGGCGCTTCCTCGAGGCAGCGGCGCCAGGTGTCGCGTGCACCGGCGGTGTCGCCGGCGAGGTGCCGTGCGAGGCCGAGCTGCACGCGCGCCTCGACCCAATCGGGACGGGTCATGAGAATCGCGGAGAGCTCGTCACGGGCTTCGAGCGGGTTGCCCGATTCCATCAGCAGCCGCGCGAGGCGGAGCCGCAGGTCGAGATACGCCGGGCCGAGCTGCGAGGCACGACGGTACTCACGCACCGCGTCCTGCACCGCGCCGGCCTCGGCGTAGAGTTCGCCGAGCTTGGCGTGTTCGTTGGCGAGCCGTGCCGCCACGGGTGCCGAGAGGCCGGCCACATCGGGGCCAACCGACTCGCGCGCGGCGGCAAATGCGACGGCGGCGTCGGCTTCGCGCCCGAGGGCCGTGAGCGCGAGCGCGCGGTGGAGATGCGCCTCGAGGTAGCGCGGGTTGATCGCAATCGCGCGATCGAACGCGGCGACCGCTTCGGCGTGTCGATCGAGCAACGAGAAACAGACGCCGCGCAGGTGGAATACGTCAGCCCAGCCGTGCTCGCCCGCCGACTCGTCATCGAGGCAGAGCAGCGCCCCGTAATAGTCGCGGTTGGCGAAGCGCTCGCGCGCGCCTTCGAGCAGGGCCGAGGCGCCGCGGCTCATCCTAGGACCTCGCTCCGGAAGTACGGCAGCGACCGTTCCAGTCCCTCGCGAAGTGCCACCTGCGGCTCCCAGCCGAGCACGGTCCGCGCGACGGTGATGTCGGGCTGGCGGACCTTCGGGTCATCGCCCGGGAGCGGCAGGAACTCGATCTTCGACGACGAGCCGGTGACCGCAAGGACGTGCTGCGCCAACTCGAGCATGCTGAACTCGACCGGATTGCCGATGTTGGTGGGCAGCGTGCGGTCGGAGTTGAAGAGCCGGAAGATCCCCTCGACTTCGTCGCTCACATAGCAGAACGAGCGCGTCTGCGAGCCGTCGCCGTACATCGTCAGCGGCTTCCCCTGCAGCGCCTGCACCAGGAAGTTCGAGACGACGCGGCCATCCTCGGGCCGCATGCGCGGGCCGTAGGTATTGAAGATCCGGACGATGCGGGTGTCGACGCCATGGGTCCGATGGTAAGCCATCACCATCGCTTCGGCGAAGCGCTTCGCCTCATCGTACATCGAACGCGGGCCGATCGAATTGACGTAGCCCCAATAGGTCTCGGGCTGCGGATTCACCTGCGGATCGCCGTAGACCTCGGACGTCGACGCGAGGAAGAAGCGCGCACCCTTCCGCTTGGCGAGTTCGAGGCCGTAGCGGGTGCCTTCGGAGCCGACCAGCAGTGTCTCGATCGGGAATTGCTGATAATCCGGCGGCGATGCGGCGGAGGCGAAGTGCAGCACGCCGTCAACCGTGCCCTCGACATCGTAGGGCGTCGAGACGTCGTGTTCGATGAACTGGAACTTCGGGTTGCCCTGCAGGTGGGCCAGGTTTGCCGGGCGTCCGGTCAGGAAGTTGTCGACCCCCACCACCGCATCGCCGTTCGCGAGGAAGCGATCGGTCAAGTGCGAGGCGAGGAACCCGGCGGCCCCCGTGATCACGACCCGCATCAGCTCGTCCTCCGGCCAATGCCGGCGTACTGGAAACCGAGCCGCGCCATGCGCGTCGGCTCGTACAGATTGCGCCCGTCGACGACGATCGGCCGCCGCAACGTGGCCTTGATCCGCTCGAAGTCCGGGGTGCGGTACACCAGCCACTCGGTGACGACCGCGAGAGCGTCGGCACCCTCGAGCGCCTGCCACGGGTCGGCGGCAAAGGTGATGCGGTCACCCCAGATGCCCCGCGCAACCGCCATCGCCTCGGGATCATGGGCGCGGACCGTCGCACCCGCCTCAAGCAATGCATCGATCAGCGTGGCGGCCGGACTCTCGCGCATGTCGTCGGTGCCGGCCTTGAAGGCGAGCCCCCAGACCGCGACGGTGGTGCCGCGCACGCTGCCCAGCAGCGCCTGCAGCTTGGTGAACATCACCTGCTTCTGGCGGGCATTGACCGACTCGACCGCCTCGAGCAGTTCCGGCGCCATTCCGACACTGCGGGCGGTGTGGACCAGCGCCTTGACGTCCTTCGGGAAACAGGAGCCGCCGTACCCCGGCCCAGGGAAAAGGAACGCCTTGCCGATGCGCGAATCGCTGCCGATGCCGTTCCGCACCGCGAAAACATCGGCGCCGACTCGCTCGCAGAGATCGGCGATCTGGTTCATGAACGAGATGCGCGTGGCGAGCATCGCGTTGGCCGCGTACTTGGTGACTTCGGCCGACGGGATGTCCATGAAGAGGATCGGTGCTCCGCTCCGAACAAAGGGCGCGTACAACTCGCGCAGCATCTCCTCGGCGCGCGGGTCGTCGGTGCCGAGCACCACCCGATCGGGCTTCATGAAGTCCTCGATCGCCGCCCCTTCCTTGAGGAACTCCGGGTTCGAGGCAACGGCGTAGTCCTTGGCCCCGGTCGCCGCGAGGGCGCCACGGACCTTCTCGGCCGTGCCGACCGGCACCGTCGACTTGGTCACCACGACCTTGAAGCGGTCACAGTGATTGCCGATGGTCGTGGAGACGGCCAACACGTGCTGGAGGTCGGCACTGCCGTCCTCGCCCGGCGGAGTGCCGACCGCAATGAAGACGATGTCGCCGTGGCGCACTGCCTCGCCGATCTCCGTGGTGAAGCGCAACCGCCCTTCGGCCGCATTCCGGGCCACCAGTGCGTCGAGGCCGGGTTCGTAAATCGGCAACACACCGTTCCGGAGACCGTCGATCTTCTTCGCATCGACGTCGGCGCACACCACGTCATTGCCCGTCTCGGCGAGGCACGCCCCGGCGACGAGCCCGACATAGCCGGAGCCGATCACAGTGACCCTCATCCGTCGACCTTCGCCAGGACGTGGCGGGTGTCGACGGCGAGCCTGGCGTTCTGCTTCACCATCTTCCAGTCGATGGAGGTGTGGTCGGTCACGACCAGCACCACGTCTGCGGCGGCAACCGTCGCAGGAGTCAGCGGCACGGACTTGTAGTCGTGGCCCGCCTCGGTGAAGACGGGCACGTACGGATCGTGGTAGCTCACCTCGGCCCCGTATTGGTGCAGTAGGCCAAGGATGTCGAGCGCCGGCGACTCGCGCAGGTCGTCGATGTCCTTCTTGTAGGCGACACCGAGCACGAGCACCTTGGCGCCCTTGATCGCCTTGCGGTGTCCGTTGAGCTCTTCCATGGTCTTGCGCACCCAGAAGAGCGGCATCTCGCTGTTGAGCTCGCCGGCGAGGTCGATGAAGCGCGTCTTGTAGTTCAGGCCGCGCATCTTCCAGGCGAGGTAGTGCGGATCAATCGGGATGCAGTGTCCGCCAAGGCCCGGCCCCGGCGTGAACTTCATGAAACCGAACGGCTTGGTCGCGGCCGCATCGATCACTTCCCAGACGTCGACGCCGAGCTTGTCGCAGACGATCGCCATCTCGTTCACGAGACCGATATTGACGCTCCGGAAGGTGTTCTCGAGGAGCTTCACCAGCTCGGCCGCCTCGGTGGTGCTCACCGGCACCAGCGTGTCGACGGCCGGGGCGTAGCAGGCACAGGCGACGCGGTGACAGTCCGGCGTGATGCCGCCGACGACCTTCGGCGTGTTGCGGGTGCCGTAGTGCGGGTTGCCCGGATCGACGCGCTCCGGCGAGAAGGCGAGGAAGAAGTCCTCGCCGACCTTGAGACCGGTGCTCTCGAGCGCCGGCAACATGATCTCGCGGGTGGTGCCCGGATACGTGGTGCTCTCGAGGATGATCACCTGGCCACGACGAAGCGTCGCCTTGATCGACTCGGTGGCCGCGACGATGAACGAGACGTCGGGATCCTTGTACTTCGAGAGCGGCGTCGGCACACAGATCGAGATCGCGTCCGCCAGGCCCAGCTCGGTGGCATCGGTGGTCGCGTGGAAGCGACCGTCCTTGCGCAGTTCCGCGACGTCGGCGTCGGTGACGTCCTTGATGTGCGACTTGCCGGCATTGAGGGCGTCGCAGACCTTCGCCGAGATGTCGTAGCCGATCACCTTGAAGCCAGCACGGCCCAGCTCGACCGCCAGGGGCAGGCCGACGTAACCGCAGCCGACGATGCCGAAGGTGAGGTCGCGGGAGGCCGCGCGGGCAATGAGGTCGATCGCGAGCGACATCGGTCAGTACTCCAGAGGCAGGGCGACTCGCCGGCCATCGCGCGCGGCGAGATACGTGGCAATCAACAACTCCAGCGAGTGCAGTCCTTCGCGGCCGTCGGTGTCGGCGTGGGCCGTGCCGCGCAACGTGGCGAAGACGTTTTCGTAATATCCCTTGTGGCCGTGGCCGTACACCGATGTCGTGGCGTAGCTCGCCTCGGTGATCTTGGCGTCGTCGGGGTGCGTGTCGGCAAACTCCCAGTGGTCGATCTGATTCACGGCAACGCCGCCGAGGCGCACGGTGCCATGCTCACCGAGGATGGTGATCGATCCCTCGAAGTTCTTCGGGTGCGCCAGCATCGTCACCGCCATCGTGCCCAGCGCGCCGTTGCGCCAGCGGATCGCCAACACACCGGAATCCTCGACCTCGATGGTCCGGGCCAGCGTGGCGGTGTACGCCTGCACGCTCTCCACCGGCCCGATCAGCCAGTCGAGAAGGTCGACGTAATGGCTCGCCTGATTCATGAACGCGCCGCCGTCGAACTCCCAGGTGCCGCGCCATGCCGCCGAGTCGTAGTACGCCTGCGGCCGCTGCCAGAAGACGTTGACCGAGACCATGTAGATCCGTCCGAAGCGGCCGCCCTCGACCGCGCGCTTGACGGCCTGCACCGTCGCGTTGCGCCGATTCTGCTTCACGACGAAGAGGTGGACGTCGGCGCGGTCGCAGGCGGTGACCATCGCCTTGCCATCCTCCCAGCGGGTGGCCATCGGCTTCTCGGTGACGACGTGCCGTCCCGCCTCGGCGCAGGCGATCGCCTGCGCCGCGTGGAGGCCGCTCGGCGTCGCGAGCACCACCACGTCGGCGTCCGAGCCGGCGAGGAGGGCGTCGAGGTGACTGAAGCCCTTCGCGCCAGTGCGCGCGACGGCCTTGGCCAGCGCCTCGGGGTCGGTGTCGCAGACCGCGATCACCTCGCATTCGGCGGAATGGGACTCGAACGCCTCGAAGTGGTTGGCCGCAATCCGGCCGCAGCCGATCAGCGCCACGCGGATCTTCCGGCCCGTGATCGGGGCGGCGGAGACGAATGCCGGGCGGATGCCGAGGCTCACGCGTAGAACTCCTTGATACCGCCGACGACCTCGTCGAGCTGGCCCGGCGTCAGTTCCGCAAAGATCGGCAGCGAGAGCACCGAATCCATCGCCACCTCGGTCGCCGGCAGCGCGCCGCGGCGGTACCCCAGGTGCGCGAAGCAGGGCTGCAGGTGAAGCGGCAACGGGTAGTACACCGCGCAGCCGATGCCGCGCGACTTGAGGTGCGCCATCAGCTCATCGCGGCGCTCGGCCTGGATGGTGTACTGATGCCAGATGTGCTCGTTCGCCGGGTCGGTGCGTGGCGCGGTGACCGCCGCCACGTCGGCAAACGCCGCCGCGTAGTGTGCGGCATGCGCCTGGCGGCGCTCGTTCCACGCGGCGAGGTGCGGCAGCTTCGCGAGCAATACCGCCGCCTGCAGCGAATCGAGGCGCGAGTTGTAGCCGATCTCGTCGTGGTGATACTGCTTGGCGCCACCGTGGAGGCGGAGGCGCGCCAGCCGATCGGCGAGTGCCTCGTCGTTGGTCAGCATCATGCCGCCATCGCCCCACGCCCCGAGGTTCTTGGTCGGGAAGAAGGAGAGCGTGGCGACGGTGCCGAGCTGCCCGGGATGCTTCCACTGCCCGTCGACCAGACGGCGGGCCCCGATGGTCTGGGCGCCGTCCTCGATGATCGCCAGCCCATGCTTGGCCGCAATCGGGACGATCCGCTCCATCGCGGCCATCTGCCCGAAGAGGTGGACCACCACGATCGCCCGCGTCCGTGGGGTGATGGCGGCCTCGATCGCTTCCGGGGTGATGTTGAAGGTCACTGGGTCGATATCGGCAAAGACCGGGACGCCGCCGGCGTTGTGGATTGCCCCGGCGGTCGCAAAGAAGGTGAAGGCGGGCGCGATCACTTCGTCGCCCGGCTTCAGGTTCAGCGCCCGGATCGGCAGCAGGAGCGCGTCGGTGCCGCTGGCGCAGCCGATTCCGCGGCGGACCCCAGTCAGCGAGGCGATCGCCTGCTCGAGGGCGGGGATTTCAGGCCCCATGATGAAGGCCTGCCGGTCAATAACGGACTGCACGGCCGCCTGGACCTCCTCACGGATGGTCTGGTGCTGTGCGACAAGGTCCAGCATCGGAACGGGCATCTCTGACCCAGGTCAAAGTGGCGTAAGTGAAAACAGAATAGGAAGTTAGCCCTGCGCCGCGGGCGGGACAATCGGCCGCAGCCGGTCGCCGTCTTCCTGATAGCTCGAACCGCAGGCCTTGCACGTCGCGTGCCCTGCGTCCAGCGCCAACCGCACCCCGCAGTGGCACATCCAGCCGATCCGCCGGGCCGGGACCCCCACCATGAGGGCATAATCGGGCACCGTCCCCGTCACGACCGCCCCGGCACCGATAAAGGCGAATTCGCCCAGGGTCGCCCCGCAGACGATGGTAGCATTGGCTCCAATCGAGGCGCCCCGCCGCACCAGGGTGCGCCGGTACTCCTCCTTGCGGGAGACGTGGCTGCGGGGGTTGAGGACGTTGGTGAAGACGCAGGAGGGGCCGCAGAAGACGTCGTCTTCCAGCTCCACCCCTTCGTAGATCGAGACGTTGTTCTGGATCTTCACGTTGTGGCCGATCCGGGTCCCCGGCATAACCACCACGTTCTGCCCCAGGGAACACCGCTCCCCGATGATCGCGCCACCCATCACGTGGCAGAAATGCCAGATCTTGGTGCCGCTTCCGATCACTGCCCCGGCGTCCACGTACGACGACTCGTGGACGAAGAAATCCGCCATCCCTCGGCTCCCTGCTAGGAGGAGCCGAAAGATAGCGCCGACCGGGGTACCTCGGCGCCGTGATTCAGCGCCAGGGAAGGAGGCGAATCTCCCCGCGGGGCCGGGGCTGGCCTGAGGAAAGGCGCCCCTCGCCATCGTAGAAAGGCCAGAGCGACCCCGCCACGAAATAGAGACCTTCCGGGGCGGCCACGCCGAGCGTCGGCTCGCCGGCTCCGGGCGGATGATCGAGCGGACGGAGCCGACGGACCGCCGTGCCGCGCTCGTCGAGATCGATCGCGACGAGCCGATGCGGGGCAATGCCGTTCTGGATGCCGATGAGCTGCCCTGCCCCGACCCGGTAGAGGCCGTCGATCCCCAGCAGCGTGGTGCCCGGCGGCGTGGCCACCGGGGTGACGACGCCGCGCTGGAGGTCGAGGTGATAGAGCCCCGTGGTCCAATCGGCGAGCCATGCCTCGCGGCCGTCGACGCTGAAGGCGATCCCCTGCAAGGAGATCCAATCGCGGTGCGCGATCGCGACGCGCTCGAGCGTTGTGGCCGCTGCATCCTGCGGCACGCGGAAGAGCGTCGGCTGCTCGCTGTCACTCCCCCAGACGGTGCCGTCGGGCGCCAACACCAACTCGCCGATCGTGTGCGCCTTGCCGTCGTCCGGAATCGCCCACCGCTTCACGAACGCACCCGAGGCGAGCGAGAAGGCGTACACCGCCGAGGCGCCACGCGGTGACGCGACACCCCCATCTCGCTCGGGGACGTCGGCGCTGCTGACCCAGAGGAGTTGACGTGCGGTGTCGGCAAGCACGCCGAAGACCGCGCGCAGGCCGTTCGTTCCGGCCGCGACAAACGGCGCCACCGATCCGTCGCCGCCGATCGCCATCACGCTGCCACGATGCACGCTGCCAACGAAGAGCCGTCGGCTGCGGGGATCCCATGCCACGCCTTCGGGATGAAAGTCCGCATCCGGCAGTGTCGCCACGACCCGGCTCCCTGTCAGCGTCTCGGGCGGATGCAGCGCGACGAATCGCGCATCGTTCGCGAGGAGCGCCAGGCGTGGATCGTCGACGCGCCACCCGGCGCCGAGTGCCTTGAGCTGCGTCAGCGCATCGAGTGCGACGGTGGGTCGACGCGCCAGGGATTGCATCCGTGCCGCCGCCAACCAGTAGGCCGGCTGGGCGGGCCACGCGCGCGCCGCGGCGAGCACCGAGTCGGCGGCCGACAGCGTGTCGCCGGCTTGCAGTGCGGCGCCGGCCGCGCGCATGAGTCGTCGGGCGCTCGCGGCGGAATCGGCACGCTGCGCAGGCGCGGAGTTCACCGCAACGAGAAGCACCAGGAGGGCGTGGAAGAGTCGCATGGCGAGAAGGAAACCCGACGTTGCACTCTGCGCGCCGGGCGCGCGTCAGAATGCGGTCAGCCGCGCCCGAACCAGTCGCATACCGTCCCCTTACACGACCCCCCTGTTCCCGATTCGTTGACGGAGCGATTGTGCTTGCGGATGTCAGGGCCCACGCAGCCTGGCATTCGGTGGGTGTATGCAGCCGGTCGTCGGTTCCACTCCCCAGGGGTTGCCGCTCCTTCGGTGGTTCCGGCGGCCGGACGCGCCCCATCCCCTCGAAGGCCGACCATCGAGCCCTTCTCTCCCCCGATGATCTGGAGTCCCCCTGCCCTCTACCACCGTGCTTGCGATGCTGCGTCGCGTGGTGGCCTGCCTCATGGCGGCCCACGGCGCGTATCGCGCGGCGGTGCCCGACCGGGTACACGGCTTCGGGGGCTGGCTCTCGTCCCTGCACCTGCCGATGGGCGACCGCCTCGCCGTGCTGATCACGGCGGCCGAGCTCGCGGGCGCCATTGCCCTCTGGGTCGGTTGGCAGCGCCGCCTGGTCGCGCTGCTGTTCGTCGCCGAACTGGCGATCGGCATCATCCTCATTCACGCCACGGAAGGATGGTTCGTCGTGGGCGGCGGGCGGAACGGGATGGAATACAGCGTGCTGCTGATCGCGGTCCTGTTGGCGGTCGCTGCGGAATCGACGGCGCCGGCGGGGGACCGCGCGCCCTGACACTCCGACGCCGGTCAGCACCCTGTCAGGCCTCCCCCCACAACGCGGCCGTGCGCACTACCTTTGGCGCGATGCCATTCCCTTCCCGCCCTCCGCGCGACTGGCGCCGCCGCCCTGAACTCCTGGTAGGCGGCGCATCACTCCTGGCCGTGCTGGTGGTCGCCTGGGGCGCCTGGTTCCTCTGGGCGACGATGATGCACCATCGGGCCACGGCCGACGAGACGCTGCGCGACCACGCGGCCTATCTCGCGGGTGAGTATGCCGGCAGTGTGCAGAGTCGGACCTTCATCGACCTGCGCACCCTCCTCCGCGGGGCCCAGCGCGCGCTAGTGGCCCGCGGCCAGTTGACCTCCGACTCGATCGCGACACTGACCGGTGCCGAGGCGTTCTCCCCGTACGTGCTCGAACTGTCGCCACACCGCTATTTCGTCTTCGACAGCATCGAGGCGGTCGCCACATCCGCGGGCGACACCGCGGACGCCATCTTGGCGACGTCGCTGCGGGGCCGACTCGGCAAGCCGCGCGCCAAGGACGCCACCTATTTCGGCACGGTCATCGCCCGCGGCGCCGACACGTCGATCGCCTTCGTCGAACGGGAGCGCGGTGGCACGCGCTGGGTCGGCCTCGAGATTCCGCTGACCCGCTTTCGCGACAAGGTGCTGCGCCTCCCGATCACGCCGACGTTGAACGCCTTCATGCGACTGCGCGACTCGATGCACATGGCGCCGACCGACAGCACCAGCCAGCCGATCGCGGTGCGCGTGCTGGGCGACCATGGCGAAGTCCTGCTCGAATCGGGCGACGTCGATGCGGGAGAGTGGCGCAGCGAACGGCCCGTCCTCGGCCCGTTGATGTCCCGGATCACCTACGCCATCCTCCCGACCGCGGTTCCGGTGCTGATGCCCGGTGGCTACCCACCGCTCCCCGGCGCGCGAGTGGCGATGGCGGTCGCGCTGGCGCTCCTGCTCGTGAGTGCCGCGGCGGTCACCGCGTGGCGCACGGTGGCACTGAGTCGCTTGCGGGAAGAGTTCACCTCGAACATGTCCCACGAGTTGCGGACGCCGCTGGCCAACATCCAGCTCTTCGCCGAGACGCTGTTGCTCGAACGCGCGAGCGGCGAGGCGGCACAGCGGAGTGCGCTCGACACGATCGTCCGCGAGACCCGGCATTTGGGCCAGATGGTCGAGAATGTGCTGGCACTGTCGCGGGTCGGGCGTCCGGCCCATCGCCTCTCGCCGCGCCCGGAAGACGTCGATCGGCTGGTCCGCGAGGTGGCCGCGCTCTTCGAGCCGCTGGCCCGGCAGCATCGAATCGTCCTTGCCACGGAAATCACCCCAGGCCCGGTCGTGACCCTCGATGCCGATGCGGTGCGGCGGATCGTGATCAACCTGATCGACAACGCCATCCGTCACGGCGGCGCCGGCGGCGTGGTCCTGCTCCAGTCTCGACACGACGCGACGACGCTCGAGCTGGTCGTCGAGGATCAGGGCCCCGGCATCCCGCCCGCGGATCGCGAGCGACTCTGGGAGCCGTTCGAACGGGGCGAAGGGAGCGGCAGCGGGATCGGGTTGGCCGTGGTGCGACAACTGGTGCTGCTGCACCACGGAACGGTACAGATCGAGGAGGTCGCTCCGCACGGCGCGCGCTTCCGAGTCTCCCTCCCCCTGACGACAGGCGGATGACGATGCGGAGAATCCTGGTGGTCGAGGACAACCCGGGGCTGGCCGAAGGGCTGCGTCTCAACCTCACCCACGACGGGCACGAGGTACGGATCGCGACGAACGGCCTGGAAGGGTTGTCGTTGGCGCGGCGCTGGGATCCCGAGCTGATCTTGCTCGACCTGATGCTGCCGCACATGGATGGCTTCACCGTGCTGCGAACGCTGCGCGAAGAAGGCCACGACGTCGCGGTGCTGGTGTTGTCGGCTCGGGCGGCCGAAACCGATCGCCTGCGCGGCTTCCGACTCGGTGCCGACGACTACGTGATCAAGCCGTTCTCGCTCCCCGAGTTGCTGGCCCGCGTGAACGCCATGCTCCGTCGGCGCCCGGTGCATCCGGCCGAGCCGCGGGCGGGGGCCGAACGGTGGGAGTTCGGCACGGTGTCCGTGAATGCCGGGACCCACGAGGTGCTGCGCGATGGCGAGCCGGTCGCCCTGCGGCCACGCGAGTACGACCTGCTGGTGGCATTGCTGCGTCGCGAGGGACGCGTCGCCACCCGCGCCGAATTGCTCGACGCGGTGTGGCAGTACGAACCCGACATCGTGTCACGCACCGTGGACGTGCACATCCTCGAACTGCGGCGCAAGCTCGAGGCCGATCCCGCCAACCCGGTACACATCCTCACGGTGCGCAAGACGGGATATCGGGTGAAGACGGACTAACAATCGATGATCGATCATCGATCATCGATCACGGCGTTCTCACGTCGAACACCCCATTCGCCACGGTCATCGTGCCCGTGGTCTGCGCGTTGGGGGCCAGCGTGCCGGAGAAGGTGCCGGCGATTCTGGTCGCCGTCAGCGTGGTGATATTGAGTGTCCCATTGTCATTGCCCACCCCGCCCCACGACTGCGCGGTCCCGACCCGTGTGATGGTGACCCGTCGCGTGGGTACCGTAAAGCCGGTGAGCGCGCCCGAACCCGTCGCGGTGATCGGACCGACGGTGATGCTGATCGAATAGTCGAGGTTCATCGCCCCGAAGACTCGCGTGCTGGTGCCGCCACCGATGCCGCTCAGCGTGGCGCCGACCTGCGGGGTGCCATTGATCGTGGCCGTCATCGTGCTGCCGGCGAGGTCGGCGGTCGGCACCACGTAGCCGGTCGACAACGGCACGTCGAAGACGCCGTTGGTCACCACCGTGGTGGCGGCCCCAAGTGTTGCCGCGGCGGTGAAGGTGAAGGTCCCCGCCACGCGCGTGGCGGTGAGCGACGTGATCGTCACACTGCCGGCCGCCCCTGACAGCGGGGTCGTGAACGAATTCACCCCATTGGTCACCGAGACGGTGCCGCCTGGTGAGGTCCCGATGTTCATCCCCAGCGGGTAGGTCCCGGGACCGGGGATGTACGCGAGATACATGGCGATCGTGCGGGCCGTGCTCCCATTCACCTGGGTCGCCTGGAAGCCCAAGCTCCCGGGAACGGTCGACACGGGAACGGCCAGGACGGTCCCCCCGGTAAAGCTCTGCCCATCGATCGAGGCGGTGACCTGGTCGGTGCCGTTCCCACCGGGCCCGGTCGGGGAGCCCCCGCCACAGGCGACCAGCAGGCACAGGGAGACGGCAAGGGCGAGACGACGCATGGAGAACCTCCAGAGGGGGAAAACACAGCCTTACCGTCCTTTGCGCCGAAGCCCCCCGAAATCCGTCACGACCCGCCGGCCACCTCTCCCCCGCCCCGCCGCCCGGCGGTACATTCGTGGGGCAGATCCTTCCCCGCCCATCCCGGATTCTCCGACGTCCCTCCCCCTGAGGACGCCTCAGCATGTCCCGAGTCGATCGCGCGACCCTCGACGTCCTCTTCACCGCCGCCTACGCCGAGTTGCGTGCGCTGGCGGCGCAGGTGCGCCGCGATCATCCGTCCGCCACCATCAATCCGACCGCGCTGGTGCACGAGGCGTGGGCAAAACTCGCCCGCTCCCCCGGCTTCGAGGTGACCTCCGCACTGCATTTCCGCCGGATTGCGGCCCGGGCGATGCGCCAGGTGCTGGTCGAGGCGGCGCGCCAGCGCCACGCCGCGAAGCGCGGCGGCCCCGAGGTGGCGTTGGTGACCTTCGACGAGGCACTGACCCCGGGCCAGGGCACGGCGGGCGAACTGCTCGCGCTCGATGCCTCGCTTGACGACCTCGCCAAGTTGTCGCCGCGGCAAGCGGCCGTCGTCGAGGCGCGCTACTTCGGCGGCCTCAACGTCGAAGAGATCGCCGAACTGCTCACGATCTCCGAGGCCACCGTGCTCCGAGACTGGCGCGCCGCCCGCGCCTGGCTCGCCAGCGAACTCGGCGCCACGCCCGCATGACCTCTCCGGCGGCCCGCCACGCGCGCGCCTCGTCACTGTTCCATCGGGCCCTCGAACTCCCGCCCGACGCGCGTGACGCGATGTTGCTGACCTGGGCAGGCGACGACCCCGAGGTGGTGACCCGGGTCCGCGCGATGCTCGCGGCCGACGCAGCTGCCGAGGGGCAGACCGACGACTTGCTCGGCGGCGGAATCGGCGCGATGGCCGCGGACCTGCTCGCACCAGGACCGGGCGCGCCAGCCGGCGCCTTCGGACCGTACCGCATCATCCGCCTGCTCGGCGAAGGCGGCATGGGCCTGGTCTACCTCGTGGCCCGCGACGACCTCGGCAGCGAGGCAGCACTCAAGATTCTTCGCGATGCGTGGTTGTCGCCGAGCCGCCGCGAGCGCTTCCGACGCGAGCAGCGCACCCTGGCCCGGCTGGTCCATCCGGGCATCGCGCAGTTGCACGATGCCGGGACGCTCGACGACGGCACGCCGTGGTTCGTGATGGAATACGTCGAAGGGGAGCATCTCACCGACTACTGCGAACGGCACCATCTCCCGATTGCGGCGCGGCTGCGCCTGTTGCGGGCGGCGTGTGACGCGGTGCAGCACGCGCACGCGCGCGCGGTGATCCACCGCGACCTCAAACCGTCGAATATTCTCGTGACCGCCGATGGCCGCGTGGCGCTGCTCGACTTCGGGATCGCCAAGCACCTCGAGGACACCGACGAGCCGGTGCAGACGCAGACGGGCGCCCGCCTGATGACACCAGCCTACGCCGCTCCGGAGCAACTCACCGAAGGCGTCGTGAGCACCCAGACCGATGTCCACGCGCTGGGGATCATCCTCTACGAATTGCTCGCCGGGGAGCGGCCGTTCGAGGGCCCGGATGCGGTGGCGCGCCGCTTGAGCGAAGCGCCGATCCGCCCCTCCCTCACCGCCGCCCGGCTCGGCCGCCGGAGCGGGACCGACGCCGCCTGGCGCGACCTCGACGTCCTGACGCTCACGGCCATCCAGCGTGACCCGACCCTGCGCTACGGGACGGTCGAGGCCTTTGCCCGCGACATCGACCACTTTCTCGCCGGTGACCCGCTCGAGGCGCACCCCGCACGGTGGCGTTACCGGACCGCGAAGCTGTTGCGCCGCCGCTGGCGGGAAGCCACGGCCCTCGCGACGCTCTTCGTCGCCGCCGTCGGCCTGGTGACCTACTACACCATGCGGCTCGCCGACGCGCGCGATGCCGCGCAGCTCGAGGCACGTCGCGCCGAGCGGATTCAGCGCTTCACGATGGGGCTCTTCTCGGGCGGCGGGGACGATGCCGGCCCGGCCGAGTCGCTCTCGGTTCGCTCGCTGTTGGAGCGCGGTGAACAGGAAGCGTCAGTGCTCGATCGCGACCCCGAAGGCCAGGCGGAGCTCTACGCGACGCTCGGCACGATCCAGCAGCACCTTGGCGCCTACGAGCGTGCCGATTCGCTGCTGTCGCTCGCGCTGGCCCGGCAGCGCGCGTTGCATGGCCCGGTGCATCGCGATGTCGCGGCGGGTCTGGTGGCCCTCGGCCTGTTGCGTGTTGACCAAGCCCAGTTGGCACCCGCCGAATCGCTGGTGCGCGCGGGTCTCGCGATGACCAGGGCGACGTACCCCGTGGGTGACCCCGCCGTGGTCGAGGCGATGGCGGCACTCGGCGCCGTGCTGCAGGAACGGGGAGAGTATGCCGCCGCCGAAGCCATTCAGGACTCGGTGCTTGCCGCTCGGCACGCCGCCGATCCGCTGCTCCGCGCCACGGCGATCGTCCATCTCGCGGCGACCCACTTCTACGCAGGGCACTACGACCTCGCCGATTCCCTGCACCGCGAGGCCCTGCCACTCCTGCTTGCCACGCGCGGCCCGAGACACCCATCGGTCGCCGAGATCCACACCAATCTCGGCGCCAGCGCCTTCCAGCGTGGCGACTACGCCCTCTCGGAGACCGAGCAACGCAAGGCGTTGGAGATCATCCGCGCCTGGTACGGCACCGACAATCCGACCACCGCCTCGGCCATCACGCAGGTCGGCCGCGCGGTGAGCCGGCAGGACCGCCCCGACGAGGCCCGCGCCCTGCTCACTGAGGCCCTCGGGATCCAGCTGCGCACGGCCGGCCCCGATCACCCGCGAGTCGCCTCCGCGCTGAACGAACTCGGCTCGCTCGACCTGGCCGACAAGCAGTTCGACAAGGCTGAAGCCTCCTACCAGCGCGTCCGGGCGATCTACCAGCGCGTGCACGGCCCGAACGACTGGCGCACCGGCATTGCGATCTCGAACCTCGGCGCCGTCGCCAATGGTCGCGAAGACTACCGTACCGCCGAGGCGAGGTTCCGCGAGGCAAAGCAGATCTTCACCGCGTCGCAGGGCCCCACCCACGTCAACACCGCAATCGCCCGACTCAAGCTCGGGCGGTCGCTGTTGCGGCAATCACGCTATGCGGAGGCGTTGGAAGAGACGAAGGGCGGTTTCGACATCCTGGTGACGCAGGCCGAGCCGTCGGTTTCCTACCTGAAGGCGGCGCGGACGGATATGGTGGCGGAATATCTGGCGTTGGGGAGGAAGGCAGAGGCGGAGCGGGTGAGGGCGGATACGGTGGTGAAGAAGTCGTAGGTCGTAGGTCGTAGGTCATCCCGTTCAACGTGAGGGATCTGCGTACCCGCCGGCACGCAGGTCCCTCGCTGCGCTCGGGATGACACCTCGCACGACTTACGACCTACGACCTACGACCTACGACCTACGACTTACGACTTATGACTGACGACAGCCCCACCACACCCCCCTGCGGACCGATCACCTTCACCTCGGGCACCAAGTCCACGCCCCACCGCTCCTGCACCCGCGCGCGCACCTGCCCCATCAACGCGATCACGTCGGCGGCAGTACCCTCACCGGTGTTGACGAAGTAGTTGGCGTGCATCGGCGAGACCTCGACCCCGCCTACCCGCAGCCCCTTCAGGCCGGTCGCTTCGATGCACTGGCCACTGGTGCGAGGGTTTCCCTCGGCCCAGTCAGCCGGCAGCACCGGGTTCTGGAAGACCGAACCACAGCAGGGCTGGTTGAACGGTGTGCCGTCGCGGCGCCATTTGTAGAGTTCCTCAGTTTCGGCCTCCAGGTGTGCCGGCTCCGCCGCGGTCAACGCGCAGGTCGTCTCCAGCACCACGACGTGGCCGAGCCGGCTGCGCCGGTACGAGAACCCCGCCTCGGCCGCCGGGACCATGTGGTCGTGTCCCTCGGCATCCAGCACCAGCACCGACACCACCGTGTCGCGCCACTCGGCGCCATGGCACCCGGCATTCATCACGATGCCGCCGCCGACACTCCCCGGGACGCCGACCATCTTGTGGATGCCCGCCCACCCTGCGGCGGCCGTGCGCTTGGCGGCGAGTGGCGCAGGGAGCCCGGCGCCGAGGGTCCAGCGGTCACCATCCTGGCGCAGCGCGTCGAGCCCCTTCCCCACTCTGATCACCAAGGCATCCAGACCGCTGTCGGGAAAAAGCAGGTTGGAGCCGAGGCCGAGCGCGAACCAAGGCACGCCGGCCTCCGCCGCCATCCGCACGGCGATGGCGACGTCCTCCGCATTGGCCGGCATCAACACCGTGGCCGGTCCACCGATCCGGTAGGTCGACCAGCGCGAGAGCGGTTCGTTCTCGCGCAGGTCCCCCCGCACGCACGCGCGCAACGTGGCGGCGAAGACCGGATCGCGCGCGGTGGTCACGCTCCGGTTGCCTCGCGGGCCATCCGGTGCCACTCCTGCAACGAACGCACCTCGAGCGGACGGCTCTTCATCGCGATGATTGCGTCGCAGGCTGCCGAGGCGGCGGAGAGCGTCGTGGTGTAGGGGACGTGGTGCTGCAACGCCGCGCGCCGCATCGAGTGGTCGTCCATCTGGGTCAGCTTGCCGAGTGGCGTGTTCACCAGCAGTTGAATCTCGCCGGAGACCATCAGGTCGATGGCATTGGGCCGCCCCTCGTAGACCTTGAGCACGCGTTCGGCCGGGACGCCGCGGGCCCGCAGGTACTTCGCGGTGCCGGTGGTCGCGAGGACACGGAAGCCGAGCTCGTGCAGGCGGCGCGCGATCGGCACGACCGATCCCTTGTCGTGGTCATTCACCGTGACGAAGACCGTCCCGCCGAGTGGCAGCGCGCCGTCGGCCGATGCCTGCGCCTTGGCAAACGCCATCCCGAAGGAATCGGCGATTCCCATCACCTCGCCCGTCGACTTCATCTCGGGGCCGAGGCGGACGTCGACGCCCGCGAACTTGGTGAAGGGGAAGACCGCCTCCTTCACGGCGACATACGGCTGCAGCGGGTCATCGCGAAGCCCCAGATCCGCGAGCTTCTTGCCGATCATCACCGCCGCGGCGAGCGACGCCAGCGGCACGCCGGTGGTCTTCGAGACGAACGGGATGGTGCGCGAGGCCCGCGGGTTGACCTCGATCACGTAGACCACGCCGTCCTTGACGGCGTACTGCACATTGATCAGCCCGACGACGCCGAGGGCCAGCGCGAACGCCCGCGTATGGGCGCGCATCTCCTCCACCTGATCTTCGGTGATGAGATACGGCGGCATCACGCAGGCGGAGTCACCGGAATGGATCCCCGCCTCCTCGATGTGCTGCATCACGCCGCCGATGATCACCGATTCGCCGTCGCAGATCGCGTCGACATCGGCCTCGAAGGCGTCCTCGAGGAACGAGTCGATCAGCACCGGGTGGCCGGGGGCCACGGCCGCCGCCTCGTCGAAGAAGCCGCGCAGCTCCGGTCCGTCGTAGATGATTCGCATCGCGCGGCCACCGAGGACATAGCTCGGCCGCACCAAGACCGGGTAGCCGATCCGCTCGGCCACTTCGAGCGCCGCTTCGATCGAGCGCGCGGTGCCGGCCGGCGGCTGGCGCACGCCGAGCGTGTTGACCAGCGCCTCGAAGCGCTGCCGGTCTTCGGCCGCGTCGATCGCGTCGGGGGAGGTACCAAGGATCGGCACCCCGGCCGCCTCGAGTCCCTTGGCCAGCTTGAGCGGTGTCTGGCCGCCCAACTGCACCACCACGCCGAGTGGCTTCTCGAGGTGCACGATCTCGAGCACGTCCTCGAGCGTGAGCGGCTCGAAGTAGAGCGCGTCGGAGATGTCGAAGTCGGTGGAGACGGTCTCGGGATTCGAGTTCACCATCACCGTGCGGTAGCCGAGCTCGCGGAACGCGAGCGTCGCCCGGACGCAGCAGTAATCGAACTCGACGCCCTGGCCGATCCGGTTCGGCCCCGAGCCGAGGATGATCACGGTCTTGCGGGTCTCGTCGGGGCGCGGCCCGCCCTCGTTCTCCTCGTCCCAGCAGGAGTAGAGGTACGGCGTGCTCGACGGAAACTCGCCGGCGCAGGTGTCGACCGTCTTGTAGACGGGCCGCAGGCCGAGGCGATGCCGCGTGGTGCGAATGTCGGCCTCGACCAGCGACTTGAGGTCGGCGAGCTGCCAGTCCGAGAAGCCGGCACGCTTCATCCGCAGGATGATGGCGCGATCGGCCGCGTCATTGGCGCCATCCGGATGCGCGATCCACTCATCTTCCATCGCCACCAGTTCGGCGAGCTGGTGCAGGAACCAGGGGTCGATCCCCGAGGCCTCGTGGAGGTCCTCGACGGTCACCTTGGCGATCAGCGCACGCTTGACCTGGAAGAGGCGTTCCGGCGTCGGGCGGCGGATCGCGGCGAGCAGCGTCTCGCGGTCGATCGCGTCGAGGCGGTCATCCACGGGGCCGGCGCCGATGACCCAGCCGGCCCGGCCGGTCTCGAGGCCGCGGAAGCCCTTCTGCAAAGCCTCCTTGAAGGTGCGGCCGATCGCCATCGCCTCGCCGACCGACTTCATCTGCGTGGTGAGGGTCGGCTCGGCGGCCGGGAACTTCTCGAACGCGAAGCGCGGGATCTTCACCACCACGTAGTCGAGCACCGGCTCGAACGAGGCCGGCGTCACCTTGGTGATGTCGTTCGGCAACTCGTCGAGCGTGTAGCCGACGGCGACCTTCGCGCCGATGCGGGCGATCGGGAAACCGGTGGCCTTCGAGGCGAGCGCCGAGGAGCGCGAGACGCGCGGGTTCATCTCGATCACCAGCTGCTCGCCATCCGCCGGGTTCACCGCGAACTGGATGTTGCAGCCGCCGGCGGCGACGCCGACCTCGCGGATGATCTTGATCGACGCGTCGCGCATCGCCTGATACTCGCGGTCCGTCAGGGTCATCGCCGGTGCGCAGGTGATCGAGTCGCCGGTGTGGACGCCCATCGGATCGAGGTTCTCGATCGAACAGACGATCACCACGTTGTCGGCACCGTCGCGCATCACCTCGAGCTCGTATTCCTTCCAGCCGATGATGCTGCGTTCGACGAGCACCGACGTGACCGGCGAGAGCTCGAGGCCGCGGGCCAGCATGGTGACGAACTCGTCGCGGTTGTAGGCGATGCCGCCGCCGGTGCCGCCGAGCGTGAACGAGGGGCGCAGGATCGCGGGGTAGCCGGTGCGATCGACCGCGGCGAGCCCTTCCTCGAGCGTGCGCACCACCGACCCACTTGGAGTGGCCAGCCCGATCCGCACCATCGCGTCGGCGAATTCCGAACGATCCTCGGCGACGCGGATGGCGCGCTCATTGGCGCCGATCAACTCGACGCCATACTTCTCGAGGGTGCCGTCCTTCACCAACGCCATCGCGACATTCAGCGCGGTCTGCCCGCCCATCGTCGGCAGCAGCGCATCGGGCCGCTCGCGCTCGATCACCTTCGCCACCCACTCCGGCGTCACCGGCTCGATGTAGGTCGCGTCGGCGAGTTCCGGGTCGGTCATGATCGTCGCCGGATTCGAGTTCACCAGGATGACCCGGTAGCCCTCTTCCTTCAGTGCGCGCACCGCCTGGGTGCCGGAATAGTCGAACTCGGCGCCCTGCCCGATGACAATCGGGCCGGAGCCAAGGAGAAGAATCGAGGAAATATCAGTCCGCTTGGGCATCCATGACATCCTGAAGAGTCTGTTCGAAATCGATCATTGGCGTCCAGCCAGTTGCGGCGCGCAACTTCGACGGGTCGCCAATCAGCACCGGAATATCGGCGGGCCGAACCAGCGCCGCATCCTCCACCGGGACGGCATCCACCCCACTGAGGGCCGCGAGCCGGAGAAAGCAGTCGCGGAGGTTCTGCCCCACGCCGCTGGCCACATTGTACACCTCACCGCTTACGCCCCGCTCGAGCAGCAGCAGATAGGCCCGGACCACGTCGCGGACGTCGACAAAGTCGCGCACGACGTCGAGGTTGCCCACGGGAATGTGGCGCTCCCCCAACCGCTTTGCTTCCCAAAGCCGGGCCGCGAACGCCGGGAGGACGAACCTGGTGTCCTGCCCGGGGCCACTGTGGGGAAACGGTCTGACCACGATCGTGCGCATCCCCCAGGACGGCCCCAGATCGAGCACGGCCGGTTCTGCCGCCCACTTGCTTGCGGCGTAGTCCGACACGGGATGCGCCGCCACGTGCTCCGGAATCGGTCCCTCATGCCCGGTGCCATACACCTCGCCGGTCGACACGAAGAGGAAGTGCGGCGTGGCTCCCGCCTCCGCGAGCGCCGACAGCAGATCGATGGTCGCCTGGCTGTTGACGCGCATCGCGGCGACCGGATCGCGCCGCGCATCCGCACCGGACGCCACGGCGGCGAGATGCACGATCGCGTCGGGACGCGTGGCGGCAATCGCGGCCAGCCCGGCCGGGTCGGTGATGTCGGCACGCACCGTCGGTACCGCCTCGCCGAGCCACGTCGCGGGATCCGGAGATTCGGGGGCGATCGCCGCAATCACGTCGTGCCCCGCCGCGCGTGCGGCGCGCACCAGCCATCGACCGACGAAGCCGTCGGCGCCGGTCACCAGCAGTCGACTCACGCCGGGCGCAACCGCGCGAGGTCAGCATCGACCATCATGTGAATCAATCCCTCGAACGAGACGGTCGGTGACCAGCCCAATTCGTCCTTGGCCTTCCGGGGATCGGCGAGGAGCAGGTCGACCTCGGCCGGGCGGTAGAATCGCGGATCGACGGTGACATACTTGCGCCAGTCGAGGCCGACGCGCTCGAAGGCGACGCGCACCAGGTCTTCGACCGAGTGCGTCTCCCCGGTGCCGATGACGAAGTCGGCCGGCTGCTCCTGCTGCAGCATCCGCCACATCGCGTCGACGTAGTCCCCGGCGTAGCCCCAGTCGCGCCGCGCCTCGAGGTTGCCCATCCGCAATTCGGTCGCGAGGCCGTGCGCGATGCGCGCCACGCCGTCGGTCACCTTGCGCGTCACGAACTCGATGCCACGCCGGGGCGACTCGTGATTGAAGAGAATGCCACTCACGGCGAAGAGATCGTACGACTCGCGATAGTTCACCGTGATCCAGTGCCCGTACAGCTTCGCGACGCCGTAGGGCGAGCGCGGGTAGAACGGCGTGCCCTCGTGCTGGGGCGTCTCCTGCACCTTGCCGAACATCTCCGAGGACGACGCCTGATAGAAGCGTGCCTTGGGCGCAGCGAGACGCACCGCCTCGAGAATGCGAGTCACGCCGAGCGCCGTGAACTCGCCGGTCAGGACGGGCTGGGTGAAGGAGGTCGGCACGAACGACTGGGCCGCGAGGTTGTAGACCTCGTCGGGCTGGACGTCCTGCATCACCATCGTCAGCGAGTGCTGATCGAGGAGATCGGCCGCCACGATCTGGACCCGGGGGATCAGGTGGTCGATCCGCTCGTAGGAGTGGTGGGAGGTCCGGCGGACCACCCCATAGACCTCGTACCCCTTGGCCAGGAGGAACTCGGCCAGATAGGAACCGTCCTGGCCGGTGATGCCCGTAATCAGGGCCTTTGGCATAATGACCTCGGGGGAGTTGTCAGACCGGCCCCCATCCCATAGATTTGGGGGCTATTGGAGTTCCGTCTTTCTGGACCGCCGCAAAAGAGGATATCATGGCGCGCGTTTGCACCATCTGCGACAAGGGGCCGACCACCGGCAACCATGTCAGCCATGCGAACAACCGGCGGAAGCGCCGCTGGTACCCGAACCTCCAGACGGTGCGCGTCCTTGTGGACGGCTCGCCTCGCCGGGTGAAGGTCTGCACCAAGTGCATGAAGAGCGGGAAGGTGGCCAAGGCCACCAAGGTCGCCGTCGCGGCCTGACCGCCCTGCCCTTGCAGTGATCAACGGGTGGCGCCCTTCACGGGCGCCACCCGTTTGGCTTGCCCGGAAGGCGGCGGACGGAAAAAAAGGGGACCCGAGGGTCCCCTTTCGTCCAACGGTCGGAGCAGTGCGAGCGGCCATCACTCGCCGACGAGCTCGATCCGCGCCATCTCGGCGCCGTCGCCGGGGCGATGCCCGAGCTTGAGGATGCGGGTGTAGCCGCCCGGCCGCGCCGCGAAGCGCGGGCCGATCTGCTTGAAGAGCTTGGTGATGATCGCCTTGTTGGGGATCTTCTGCTCGACCTGCCGGATGGCATGGAGGTCGCCGCGCCGCGCGAGGGTCACGAGCTTCTCGGCGTACGGCCGCAGCTCCTTCGCCTTGGCGACGGTCGTGGTGATCCCCTCATGCTCGAACAGCGAGGCCGCCATGTTGCGCATCAGCGCCCGCTTGTGGCTGGACGTGCGCGACAGCTGCCGTCCCTTGGTATTGTGCCGCATTGCTTACGCTTCCTCGCCGCTGGCGGCCGGGATGGCCGGCAGCGAACCGTGATCGGTGATCCGGAGGTCGCCGTCGACCTCGTCGAACTTCATGCCGAACTTGAGCCCTTCCTTGTGCAGCATCTCGGCGATCTCGTGGATCGCCTTGTCGCCGATGTTCTTCACATCTTCGAGGGTCTTCGGCGTGTGCTCGACCAGGTCCTTGAGCGACCGGATCGAGGAATTCTTGAGCGAGTTCAGCGACCGGACCGAGAGGCCGAGGTCGTCGATCGAGCGCGCGAGCGAGGCCGCGAGGCCGGTCGGCGCCGGGGTGCTCGCCGGGCTCGGCGTGTCGCTGGCCGGCGCGATGTGCACCGGCACCTTGCCGAACTCGACGAAGTAGCGGAAGTGCTCCTGGGCCAACGCGGCGGCATAGGCCAGCGCGTCTTCCGGGGAGATCGTGCCGTTGGTCTCGACCGAAAGGGTCAGGCGGTCGTAGTCGGTGCGCTGGCCGACGCGGGTTTCCGCGACGGTGAAGTTGGCGCGGCGGACCGGATTGTAGATCGCGTCGATGCGGACGAGATCGACCGGGAAACTGCGATCGGTCGGGTGCATCTCCGACTCGACGTAGCCGCGGCCCTTGTTCACGTACAGCTCGCAGGTGACCTCGCGATCCTCCTGCACCGTGAACAGCAACTGGTCCGGGTGGTGAATCGTGGCGTGGCCGGTCGAGACGATGTCGCGGGCGTAGACCGGGCCCGGACCCTGCGCGACGATGCGCAGGATCGACTCGTCGACCGACGGATCGAGGACCAGCGTGAGCGCCTTGAGGCGCTGCACGATCTGGTGGACGTCTTCGAGGACGCCCTGCACCGTCTGGTGCTCGTGGACGACGCCGTCGAGGCGGAAGCCCCAAACCGCGCTGCCGCGCAGCGACGACAGCAGCAGCCGGCGCAGCGAGTTGCCGATCGTGTGCCCGAAGCCGCGCTCGAGCGGCTGGAGGCGGAACTCCGCCACATTCGGGTTGTCCTCGCGCTTCGTCATCTCGACGACGTGCGGGCGGACCAAACCAGTCAGGTCAATGCTCATCGGCCGCGTGATCCCCTTCTTACTTCGAGTAGAGCTCGACGATCAACTGCTCCGTCGCGTTCACCGGAATGGCGTCGCGGGTGGGCAGTTCGAGGAGTCGGCCGGCGGCCTTCTCGGCATCCACCGAGAGCCAGGAAACCATGGCGCCACGCGACGCCGCATCCTGGGCGACCTTGACCGCGAGCAACTCGCGATCGGCCGGCGCGACCCGGACTTCCTGCCCCGGCAGCACCTTGTAGCTCGGGATGTCGAGCTTGCGCCCGTTCACTTCCACATGGCCGTGGCGCACCAGCTGACGCGCCGCGCGACGGGACGAGGCGAAGCCCATCCGGTACACGATGTTGTCCAGGCGCGTCTCGAGGGCCACGAGCAGGTTGGTGCCCTTGACGCCCGGCAGGTGCGATGCGCGCGTGTAGATGGTGCGGAACTGGGTCTCCGTGAGCCCGTACATCCGCTTCACCTTCTGCTTCTCACGCAGCTGCTTGGCGTACTCGGACGTCTTGCGCCCGCGTCCCGCGTTCTGGCCGTGCTGGCCCGGCGGATACGCCCGGCGCTCGACGGCGCACTTCTCGGTCAGGCAGCGGGTGCCCTTGAGGAACAGCTTGGTCCCTTCGCGACGGCACAGACGGCAGGCCGGTCCAGTATATCGTGCCATGGCTCAGACCCGCCGCTTCTTGGGCGGACGGCACCCATTGTGGGGAATCGGGGTCACGTCGCGGATCGACGCCACCTTCAGACCGACCGACGCCAGGGCCTGGATCGCCGACTCGCGGCCGCTTCCGGGACCCTGCACGCGGACATGCACCTTGCGGAGGCCGAGGTTCAGCGCCTCGCGGGCGCAGTTCTCGGAAGCCACCGTGGCAGCGAACGGGGTGGACTTCTTCGAGCCCTTGAACCCCGCCTTGCCGGCGGTGCCCCACGCGATCGTGTTGCCGCGGAGGTCCGTGATGGTGATCAACACGTTGTTGAAGGTCGCGGAGATGTGCACCATCCCCTCCGACTCGACAATCTTCTTCGAGCGCTTGGCGCCCGACCGAGGTGCAGTAGTGGGTGCGGTCATTTACTTCTTCGTCGCCTTCTTCTTGCCGGCGATGGCCCGACGCGGGCCCTTCTTCGTCCGGGCGTTGGTATGGGTGCGCTGACCGCGAACCGGCAGCCCCCGCCGGTGGCGGATGCCCCGGTAACTCCCGATGTCCATCAGCCGCTTGATGTTCATCGCGACCTCGGTGCGCAAGGCGCCCTCGGTCTTCACGGTCCGTTCGATGATCTGGCGGAGGCGGCCGACTTCGGCGTCCGACAGGTCACGCACACGGGTGTCAGGCGAGATCCCGGTCTCGGCGAGGAGCTTCTTGCTCGTCACCTTGCCGATCCCGAAGATGTACGTCAGACCGATTTCGACGCGCTTCTCGCGCGGAAGGTCTACACCAGCAATACGCGCCATGTTATCCCTGCCGCTGCTTGTGCTTGGGGGTGCGCTTGCAGATGATGCGCGTCACGCCCCGACGCTTCACCACCCGACAGCTCTCGCAAATCGGCTTCACGCTCGAACGAACCTTCACGATTGGACTCCGGACCCTAGGGTTGCGGGACAGCACGACAAGATACCGGCGGGGTCAGCACCACGCAACCCCGTGCACCGTTTTCACGCAAACACTTGTCGAAAGGCAAGATACGCGGCCGCCGGGTCGTCCGCCGCGGTGATCGGCCGGCCCACCACCAGGTCGGTCGCCCCGGCCGCCAGCGCGGCCTCGGGCGTCGCCACCCGGGCCTGGTCGCCGACCGCATCCTCGGCCCGGCGGATCCCCGGGACGACCACCCGACCGCCCCGCACCACCGGCACCACCGCCCCCAGCTCCTCGGCCGAACAGACCACCCCGCCCGCCCCGGCCGCGATGGCCATCGCCGCCAACCGGGCCACTTCATCGGCCGCCACCAGCGACCCCCGTCCGGTCAGCTCCGCGAAACTGGCGGGGGTATGCGACGTCAGCACGGTCACGGCGACCACCGTCAACCGGTCGCCCGCGGCCTTGGCGGCCGCCTCGATCATCGCGGGGCCGCCCAGAGCATGCACCGTCACCATCGCGACGCCAAGGTCCACGGCCGCCTCGACCGCGCCCCGCACGGTGTTCGGGATGTCGTGCCACTTGAGGTCGAGAAAGACCGGGTGGCCATTCGCCACCAGCGAGCGGACAAATCCGCTCCCGGCACGTGTCATCAGCACCGAGCCGACCTTGACCGGGCAGCGGTCGGGGAGCAGGTCGAGGAGGGCCACCGCCGACGGCGCATCGGGAAGATCCAGCGCCAGAAAGAGCTCAGCCACCGCGCCGCTCCAGTTCGTGGACGATTCGTTCCGGGCACCGAGGGTCGGCGAGCCCGGCCGTGCCGATGGCGACGAGCGCGGCCCCGGCGCGCAAGTAATCGCGCACATCATCGGCCGAACGGATGCCCCCGATGCCGATGATCGGGACGCCAGGCAGTCGTGCCGCGGTGCGCTTGACCGCCAGGACGCCGGTCGGAAAGAGCGCCGGGCCGCTCACGCCCCCAAAACCGTTGCCGAGTCGCGGGGCCGCACCGTCGAAGAGGAAGCCGGGCATCGTGTTCACGAGCGAGATGCCGTCGGCCCCCGCCTCGTGCGCAACCGCGGCGATGCCGGGTATGTCCGGCAGCGCCGGCGACAGTTTCGCGAAGAGCGGCCGCGACGTCACCGCGCGGCACCGCGACACGACCGCGCGCACCGAGACCGGATCGGCGCCGAACTCGACGCCGCCCGCCGACGTATTCGGACAGGAGAGATTGAGCTCGTAGCCGGCGTGGCCCGACACCCCCTCAAGTCGGACAATCACCTCGGCATACTCCTCGATCGTGAAGCCGACGACGTTCACCAGCACCTGCGGGCCGCGCACGTTCGCGAGCAACCACGGCAATTCGTCTCGCGCCACCTGATCGGCACCCGGGTTGGCGAGCCCGATCGAGTTGAGCATCCCGCCGCGAAACTCGGCGACGCGCGGCGCAGCGTTCCCCGCGCGCGGCGCAAGCGACACCGCCTTGGTCACCAGCCCACCGAGGCGCGACAGGTCGGCCACGCCGAGCAGTTCCCGACCATAGCCGGCGGTGCCGGAGGCGAGCAGCACGGGATTGGCGAAGCGGATGCCGGCGACCTCGCGTGCGAGGCCGCTCACTCCTTGTCCACCTGGGCCGCGGCGGCCGCCGCCGCAAGCCGGCGCGCGCGCGCCGTGATGAATGTCGCGAGCGAATCCTCGAGCTGGGCGAACCGGGGATCGGTCTCGCCCCGCGCAAAGGCCAGATAGGGACTGGCGGTCATCGTCACCAGGCGGGCGCGGAGCGTCTCGGCCGAATCGGGAACAACCGCCATCCGGGCCATCAGCGCTTTCGGCAGGTACGGCGAGGCCGGCCACGCCTGCTCGAGCTGAAGCCAGAGCGAGGCCGCCAGTGTCGGAGCGCGCAACGAGTCCCGAGCCACCTCGGCCAGGGCAAAGAGCGCGAGGTCGCCGGTTCCCTTCCCCGGGACCAGCGAATCCTGTTCGGCCACCAGCTGCCCGCCGATCCGTTGCAGCTCGGCGATGCGCGAGGCCGCGAGGCCGCCACCGATCCCCAGGTTCCCCAACGCATCGAGTGCCGACCGCAACCCAGCCATCGAGGTGGCCTGTGCCACGCGATACTCGGCGATGCGCAGCCGGCCGTCGTTGACACTGCGCGACGCCGGCAGCTTCGCGAGCAACTGGAAATGACGCTCCGCCGCGGCCGGATGCTGCGTGAGTTCGGCATCAATTGCCGCGAAGAGCCAGGACGCGCGACGCGTGTCGTCGGCGGTGGGCTGCGCCGAGAGCCGCTCGAGGAACTGGTCGGCATCGGCGGAGTTGCGCGCCGCGAAGAGGCGGATCAATGGTTCCCATGCGACGGTGCTGTCGGCGGCGGCGAGCAGTGGCGTGATCTCGCGCAGCGCGTCGTCGGTGCGGCCCAGTGCACTCAACGCGACCGCGCGATCCACCCGGGCCGAGGCGGTGTCTTCGCCGGCGAGGAGCGCGAGTGCCTCATCCCAGCGTGCCGTTTGCACCGCGAGGTGCCCCGCACGCAGGTGCGCCTCGCGGCGGCGCGCGGCGTTGGTGCTGCTGAGCAGCGCAGCGAAGTGCGAGGCCGCGGTCGGATCGCCGACTTGGGCGCGGCACCGGCCGAGCTCGAGCAGCAGTCCCTCGCGCCAGGGGGCATCAGGTACGCCGATCAGGGCCTGATCGAGGGAGGTGATCGCCGCCACGCAGTCATTCCGGCGGGCCTCGGCGCGCCCCCGCACCCAGAGCGCCTCGGCGAGCATCCGATTGTCGCCGCGTGCGCGGGCGATTGCGGAGTCGGCCTTGACGCCGGCCGTCCCCCACGCCGCTTGCGCCTCGAAGGTTCGGCCTTCGCGTTCGGCGGCCTCCCCTTCGGCGGCGTATCGACGCGCCTGATAGAGCGAATTCGACCAGGTGCAGCCGCCGAGGCAGACGAGCGCGACGAGCAGCCGGCGGCGCATCACCGCTCCGTCCCGCGCTGGGCATCACCGGTGCGCCGGTCGTACTCGCGCAGGTAGGCGACGATGGCGTCGGCGATCCGGTCGGCGAGTGCGGCCTGCCCGTCCGGGGTCGACATGAGCCGGCCATCCTGGGGATTGGTGCTGTAACCGAGCTCAATCAGGATGGCCGGGCGCCGCGCCGAGGCGAGCACCATGAAGCCGGCCTGCTTCACGCCGCGATCGGGCCCAGTGTGGACTTCGCGAATGTGTGACTGCACCAGTTCCGATGCACGGGCCGACTCGCGCAGGAACTCGTTGGTCTGCAAGTCCTTCAAAATGAAGTCGAGCTTCCCGAGGGACGGCGCGTCGGTGTCGGGGAGGTCGAAGCGGATCGCGTCGTTTTCCATCCGCGCGACGCGCGCCGCGTCCGCCGTCTTCGCGTCGGCGAGGAAGTAGGTCTCGAAGCCGCGCACCCGGTCGAAGCCGGCGCGCCGCTCGAGCGAGTTCACGTGCACGGAGACGAAGAGGTCACAGTTGCCACCGCAATAGCGGGGTGCGCGGTGATTGAGATTGATCAGTGTGTCGGTGGTGCGGGTCATCGTCACCCGCACGCCGCGGCGCTCGAGTTCGGCGCGCAGCTTGAGCGATACCGCGAGGGTGACGTCCTTCTCGTGGATCCCGCGCGGGAAATAGAGGCCCGGGTTGCCGGCATCGGTGCCACCGTGACCCGCATCGACGGTGACATGGTGCCCGGGTCGCAGCCCATCGGGGAGGCGTGCGCGCTCCTCGGCCCCCGTGGTGGTGCGGGCGGGCCGGGCGACGATTGGCGTCCCGGCCGGAAGCTCCGCCAGCGTGGCGGTCGCCGGCGACCACGCCCAACCGCGCCGCGACGGATCGGCGAGCACATCGGCGACAAACGCGAGCGGCACAAAGACGGTGTCGTTCCGACGGCGTGTCGCGGCGGGAAGATTGCGCAGCGCCGTCCCGTCCTGCACCACCGTCGTCCCGACCAGGAAGCGATAGCTGGTGCGGCCGGCGGTGAGCGTGACCCACTCGCGCCCCTCCGTGGTTCCGGCCAGCGCGCTCGCAAGCGCGGCGAGCGGCACCAACGGGCCCTCACCGGCGACCTGGATGAGCGGCACCATGACGCTCCCCCGCGCGGTATTCACCTGCAGTCGCGTCGGCGCAGTGCCGCCCGCGAGCAGCGAGAGCGCAGCGACCATGAGCGCCGGGCGAATCACTGGCGCCCCTTCCACGAGGCCGCACGCGCAATTTCGCGTGTGGCAATCTGCTTCTTCAGCGTTTCGCGCTTGTCGTGCGCCTTCTTGCCGCGCGCGAGTGCCAACTGAATCTTCGCGCGGCCGCCGAGGAAGTAGAGCTCGAGCGGAACCAATGAGAGCCCCTGCCGTTCGACTGAGCCGATCAGCTTTTCAATCTCCTTCTTGTGGAGCAGCAGCTTGCGCGAGCGCACCGGGTCGTGATTGTAGCGATTGCCCTGTTCGTACGGCGTGATGTTCATCCCCTCCAGCCAGACCTCGCCCTTGTACACCCGAGCGAATGCCTCCTTGATCGAGGCGCCCCGACGCCGGAGCGACTTCACCTCGGTCCCGGTCAGCACCACGCCCGCTTCCATGGTGTCGAGCACGAAATAGTCATACGTCGCCTTGGGATTCCGGGCGACGGAGAGTCGAGGCTTGGGCTCGGCAGCCGGGGCGGTGGCCTTGGGGGTCATACTTCGAAAGTAACGGACGATTGGGTCGACTGCTTGACGCTCGGGCCGCGACGGGACTAGGTTTGCCGCCTCGCCGAAGTGGTGGAACTGGTAGACGCGCTGCGTTCAGGGCGCAGTGGGCGCAAGCCCGTGGGGGTTCGAGTCCCCCCTTCGGCACTCGCAGGACCCGGCCTTGCCGGTCAGTACCGAGCCATCTGCAGGTCCACGAGCCTCGCCCAGGCGTCCACACCGCCGGCGAGGCTTGTCACATGCGGGAACCCCGCTCGCCGCAGCAGGTCACGGGCGGCCGCCGAGCGGAGGCCGTGGTGGCAGATGGTCACGATCGGCCGCGTCGTCGGGAGTTCACGCAGCCGCCCCGGGAGCTCGCCCAGCGGAATGACCGTCGTGCTCGGCAACACCGCGATCGCCACCTCCCACTCTTCCCGGACATCGAGCAGCAGCGGCAGTTCGCTCGCCCCGAGGGCGCGGGCCAGCTCCGGGGCCGTGACCTCGCCTTCGCCTTCGCCATCGGCCAAGGTGAGCGGCGCCAGACCACAGAACGCGTCGTAGTCCACCAGCGTGGTCACGCTGGGATGCTCACCGCAGACGGCGCACGCCGGGTCGCGGGCGACGCGGATCTCGCGGACCGAGAGGCCGAGGGCATCGAACAGCAGCAGACGGCCCACGGCAGAGCGTCCGATGCCCAGGACCCACTTGATCGCCTCGAGGGCCTGCAGCGTGCCAATCAGGCCGGGCAGGACCCCGAGCACACCTGCCTCGACACACGACGGCACCAGTTCCGGGGTCGGGGGTTCCGCGAAGAGGCATCGATAGCAGGGGCCGCCCGGCGCACCGAACAGGGAGAGCTGCCCCTCGAAGCGGAAGATCGAGCCGTAGACGAACGGCTTCCCCTCGAGCACGCACGCATCGTTGACGAGATAGCGCGTCGGAAAATTGTCGCTGCCATCGACGACCAGATCGTAGCGCGCGATGAGCGCCCGCGCATTGGCGGCTGTCAGTCGTTCGGCGATCGGCTCGACGCGCACGAACGGATTGAGCGCCTCGAGTCGCGCCTTCGCCGACGCGACCTTGAGGTGCCCGATTGACGGCGTGTCGTGCAACACCTGGCGCTGGAGGTTCGAGGCATCGACGACGTCGGAGTCGACGATGCCGAGCGTGCCGATGCCCGCCGCGGCGAGGTAGAGCGCCGCGGGCGAGCCAAGCCCACCCGCCCCGATCAGCAGGATGCGCGCGGCGGCCAGACGCTCCTGCCCGGCCACCCCCACTTCAGGGAGGGTGAGATGCCGGGCGTAGCGCTGGAGTTCTTCGGGAGAGAGTGCGGACACGGGAAGGGGTGCGGCGCAACGCGCCGCACGGACTACGTCGTGTGTTGGAGCGTGACCAGGGTCGGGAGCTGGGCCTCGTCGTTGGCCAACAGGTCCGCGAGCGTGATCGACAGGAGCAGTTCATCGATGCGCCCCTGCAACGCTTGCCACACCGGGCGGATCGAGCAGGCGGTCGTCGGCGAGCAGCGGTCGGAGTTCACCGGGTGCGTCGCACAATTCATCTCGAACGTCTGGTGTTCGGAGGCCGTCATCACGTCGTGCACGGTGATCCCTTCGGGATCGCGCGCCAGCAGGTAGCCGCCCTTGGCCCCGCGGATGGATTCGACCAGGCTCCCGCGGCGAAGGCGGAGCAGGATCTGCTCGACGTAATCGGGGGGGAGCTTCTCGAGTTCAGCAAGTTCGCGCGCCGCAATCGCCCGGGCCCCATCGCGGCGACGCCGCGCCAGGTGCAGGGAAATGATCAGCGAATATTCAGTCCACGTTGTTACGCGCATAGAATCAATATGCTCCGAAATCGTGGTAAAGTCGACCGGGAGGGTCGGGGTTGGGAGGGTGACCGACGGACCGAGCCGGTCCCCGCTTCCCAACCAGAAAGGTAAGCGGGGGACCCTCGTTCACGGTTGCACCATCGGCTGCCTAATCCTCACCTGCCTCGCGGGTCTTCCCCGCTTCACCAGCCTCTCCCGACCCCGCTGGGAGCGCCACACCGGCTCCGGTGGCGTAGGCGGACGCGGCCCCGTGCTGGTAGACGAGCTGCCCGCCGGCATGGCCCACCGAGTACCCGGCGGCGAGGACAGCCAGCGTTCCGAGGGTGGTGACGATGCGTCCGGCGTTGCCGATGGAATCCCGGCGGAGACCGACGAGGCTCAGCGCGAAGACCGACAACCCGATCACCACGAACCGATCCGCCGCTTCCTCGTGGGCCTCGAAGGCGGCCTCGGGAACGACCTTCTCGACCCGCTCCTCGCCGTCCTCGCCGGTCTCCTTGGCGATCAGCCCCGTGGCGACCAGGGCGGCGGCCATCGCGACGGTGATTCCCCAGGCCGCGCGCGGCGAGGCGCCCCGGCGGACCGCGATCAGGCCGCCGATCGCGAACAGCGGCAGCAGCACGGCGAAGGCGATCGGCAAGTGCACGATGGCCGGGTGAAGCGGGACAGGAAGCAGGTCGGCGAACATGGTGAACTCTCCTCGCGGCTGGATCGGCGGGCACTCGCCCGGTTGGCGCCCCCTCGCCGATCACGTGGTGACAAGCTGGCCCGCGCCGTCGTACCCCACCATCCGGCATCCGCCCGCCTTGTGGTGGCGGGGTGACGCTCCGACATTTGCCGGATGCCGACCACACCCGCTCCCGACGACGCCGCCACCCCGTTCGCACTCGATGCGCTCGTGATCGGGGTCCTCGCCATCGTCGTGATCGGCGGGGTCGCCGACCTCCTGATGGACGAACCCACCTCCTGGTGGTCGGCGCACATCCTCCTTGAGGTCGCGCTGGTCCTCACGAGCGCCACGCTGGCCACCTTTCTCTGGCTGCGTTGGCGCTCCGTCTCGGCGGAACTGCGCCTAACCCGCCGTTCCCTCGCCGAACGCCAGGTCGAACGCGATGCCTGGCGGGCGAGCGCGGAAGGGGCGATCCGCTCCTTCGGCGAGGCCGTCACCACCCAGCTGACGAAGTGGCAGCTCACACCGGCCGAACACGAAGTCGCCCTCCTGCTCCTCCAGGGGCTCGGCCACAAGGAAATCGCCGCCCGCACCGGACGCTCGGAACGCACCGTGCGACAGCACGCCGTCTCCGTCTATGACAAGTCAGGGCAGAGTGGCCGGGCGGAACTGGCAGGGTTCTTTCTGAATGGACTGGGGGGTGAGAGTAACCAGTGACCAGTGACCTGTGACCCGGTCACCACGGGTCACAGGTCACAGGTCACAGGTCATAGGTTACTGGTCACTTCCCTTCCGCAACACCCTCACCCCAACCATCGGACCCACGGCCAGCACCATCAGCGCCCATCGCCAGCCGAGCGCGCCGGCGAGGATCGGCACCAGCTGAATGCTGGCGATCGTCAGCAGAAAGCCGAGCGACGTTTGCAGCGCGAGCGCGGTGCCGACGGCGTGCGGCGGAGCGAGTTCGGTGGCGAGTGCGGAAAATTGGGCCGAGTCGGCGATGACGGCGATGCCCCACAGCAACAGCGCCGCGAGCAGGAGCCAGGGCGGTGCGCCGAAGAGGAACGGCGAGAGCGCCGCCAGCGTGCCACTGAACATCATTGCGCCGCGCGCGACTTCGCGCCGTCCGATGCGATCGGCGAGGAAACCGCCGCCGAGGCATCCGACCGCCCCGATGGCGACGATCGCGAACGCCGCTGCACCGTGCGGCGCGTCCGCCTCGCCGCGGGCAATCGCCGCGGCCCCCACGAAGCCGGGGACCCAGGCCCAGAAGGCGTAGAGCTCCCACATGTGGCCGAGGTAGCCGCCGGTGACACGGCGGAGGGGTCGGTCGCGGACGACCTCGCCAACGAGCCCCCAGTGAAAGGGCCGGGCCGGAAAGGCGTGCGGTCCATCGTGCCAGGTGGCACCGATCAGCAACGCCGCGAGCACGGCCGCCGAGGACGGCACCAGCACGACGACATCGATCGCGAGGGTGCCGCTGCCTTGCAGCAGGTACGGCAGCGCCTTGCCGATCGTGAGCGCCCCAACCACGACGCCGATGGCCAGGCCGCGCGCCTGGCGGAACCACGTCGCGGCCATCTTCATGGCGGGTGGGTAGACGCCGGCGAGGCAGAGTCCGGTGAGGAGTCGCGAGACGACGAGCCACGCGAGTGTCGGCGCCACGAGCAGCGCGGCGTTCGCGAGTGCGGCCCCGATCGCCGATGCGGCGAAGAGGCGCCGGCTCGGCAGCACGTCGGCCAGGTTGAGCACCGCGATCAGGAGCGTGCCGGCGACGAAGCCGAGTTGCACGCCGGATACAAGCCAACCGACCTCGCCCGGAGTGAGGGCGAGGTCGATTGCGCGGAGTGGTGCCGCGACACTCCCGGCAAACCAGGTCGACATCCCCCCGACGACGGCGAGCGCGAGCAGCGCGAGCCGCCGCCACCGGGTGGGATCGAGGTGGGTCACCCGCTGACCGGCACGCCCTTGCCGCCGCCCGGCACGCCGATCTCGGTCATCGCGCGGAGGTCGAGCACCTCATCGAGCTCCTTCCCTTCGAGCACCTTCTTGTCGGTGACCAGCTGCTTCACCGTCTTGCCGGTGGCCAGCGCCTCCTTCGACAGCTTCGCCGATTCGGCGTACCCGATCTTCGGCATCAGGGCGGTCACCAGTGCCGGCGACCGCTCGAGCCAATGCGCGCACATCGCCTCGTCCGCGGTGATGCCGCTGATGCACTTCTCGTCGAAGACCCGCGCCGTGTTGGCGAGGATCTCCATCCCGAAGAGGATGTTGTGCGTGATCACCGGCATCATGACGTTGAGCTCGAGCTCGCCGGCCTTGGCCGCCATCGCGACGGTGGTGTCGAAACCGAGGAGCTGGTAGCAGACCTGGTTGACCATTTCCGCGATTGACGGATTGATCTTCCCGGGCATGATCGATGAGCCCGGCTGCACGGCGGGGAGGATGATCTCTGCGAGGCCGGTGCGTGGTCCCGAGGCAAGCAGCCGAATGTCATCGGCGATCTTGCAGAGGTCGAGCACGAACGCACGCATGGCGCCACTGAAGGTCGCAATGTCGCCCATCGACTGCATCAGCTGAATCCGATCGGCGGAGACCTCGAGGGTGACCCCCGAGAGGCGGGTCATCTCGGTGACCATCAGCGCCGGATAGACCGCCTCGACGTTGATGCCGGTGCCGACGGCGCTGCCACCGATGTTCATCGGCCGGAGCCAGTCCGCCGCTTGCGCCAGCTTGGCACGGTGTCGGGCGACGGTGTGGCCGTAGGCGGTGAATTCCTGCCCGAGGCGGATCGGCGTGGCGTCCTGCAGGTGCGTCCGCCCCGACTTCATCACATGGTCGAACTGCTTCCCCTTCGTCAGGAACGCCTCGGCGAGTCCGTCGAGCGCGGCGAGCAGCTTCGGCAGCGCGCGCAGCGTGGCGAGCCGCATCGCGGTCGGGATCACGTCGTTGGTGGACTGCGCCATGTTGACGTGGTCGTTCGGATGCACGGGGGCGTACGCGCCGCGCGCTGCGCCGAGGATCTCGTTGGCGCGATTCGCGAGGACCTCGTTGCAGTTCATGTTGTGCGAGGTGCCGGCGCCGGCCTGGTACGGATCGACGACGAACTGATCGCGGTGTTGGCCCGCGAGCACTTCGTCCGCGGCCTGAATGATCGCATCGGCGTAGTCGGCCTCGAGACGGCCGGTGTGCTTGTGGGTGACGGCGGCCGATCGCTTGATCATCACCACCGCTTCAACAAAGCCGGCGAGGGGGCGAAGACCGGAGATCGGGTAGTTCTCGACGGCACGAAGGGTCTGGATCCCGTAGAGGGCGTCGGCGGGGACCTGCTTTTCGCCGAGGGGGTCCTTTTCGGTGCGGAATGACATGAGAGCGTCGCGTCCTGGTGAAGGTTCCGGCCCGGAGGCCGGGGGAAGCTTAAGGCCGCGACGGCGGAAGGTGAACGGCGGAGGGGGTGACCGGTAACCAGTAACCAGTCACCTGTGACCTGTGACCTGTAACCTGGTAAGGTCACAGGTCACGGGTCACTGGTCACTCCCCTGCCTTCAGCTTGCAATCGCCTGCACATCCAGCGTCAGCTTGATCTCGTTGCTCACCAGGACGCCACCACTCTCGAGTGCGGCATTCCAGACCAGGCCGAAATCGCGACGATCGATGGTCGTGGTGGCGAGGAAGGCGGCGCGAGCGTTGCCCCACGGGTCGGTCCCCTGCCCCTCGAAGGAGGTGGCTAGGCGCACCGGCCGGGTCACGCCGTGGATCGACAGATCGCCCACGACCGTGAAGGAGGTGCCGTCGGCGGCCAGCTGCTCGACGCCCGTCGAGACGAAGGAAATCGCCGGGAACTGCTCGACATCCAGGAAGTCCGGCGACCGGAGGTGAGTGTCGCGGTCGTCCGAGCGGGTCGTGATGCTCGAGGCGGCAATGGTCACCTGCGCGCTCCCGGTGGCGGGCGTCGCGGGGTCGAACGAAATGGTCCCGTCGAACTCCGCGAACTGGCCCTTCACGGTGGTAATCATCAGGTGCCGGGCCGAGAACTCCACCGCCGAATGCGACGGGTCGATCTTCCAGGTCCGGACCGGGGTGGCAGTGGCAGCGGTGGTGGTGTTCATCGGAAACCTCCGGAAAGCGTGGTGGTGTTAAAACGTGTTGACAACACTATTGTACTAAACAATAGTTTACCTGTCAAGAATGTTTCAACGCGAGACCCGGGGGGNNGGGGGGGGGGGGGTCGGTCCTGCGCTACCGCTGCTGAATGAAGGGGTTGAGCCGCCGTTCCCGGCCGATGGTCGTCTCGGGACCGTGCCCCGGGAGGACTCGGGTCGCGTCCGGCAACGGCAGCAGGACGTCGGTGATGCTCCTGAGCAAGGCGGGGTGGTCCCCGCCGGCCAGGTCGGTCCGTCCGATCGAATCGAGGAACAGGACGTCGCCAGAGACCACGAGGCCGTCGCCGAGAAAGGCGACGTGCCCCGGGGCGTGCCCCGGAACGTGGCGCACCGTGAAGCGATGCGGCCCGACCGTCACCACGTCGCCCTCGGCGAGCTCGCAGTCGGGGGGCGCGAGCGGCGCGAGGCCGGTCATGCCGAAGAAGCGCCCCTGCTCAGGGAGCATGTCGTACCAGCGGCGGTCCCCTGGATGCAGCCAGACCGGAGCACCGGTCGCCTCGCGGAGTGCCGTGACGCCGAGGACGTGATCGATGTGCGCATGCGTCAGCCAGATGTCGGCCACGACCAGGTGCCGCGAAGCGATCGCGGCGAGGATCTCCTCACTCCCCTCCCCCGGGTCAACGACCACCGCCTCGCGGCTCTCCTCGTCCCAGAGCAGCCAGCAGTTCTCCGCGAAGCCGCCCGTAGTGACCATCACCGTGCCCAACGTGGCAGGCGCCATCAGGCCGAGGGGGCGACGGGCTCGAGCCCGTGGTGGGCGAGCCACCGTTCCGCCTCGAGCGCCGCCATGCAGCCGCTCCCGGCCGAGGTGATCGCCTGTCGGTAGTACTCGTCGATCACGTCGCCGGCCGCGAACACCCCCTCGACGTTGGTCTCGGTCCGCCATGATACCGGCGTCTGGATGTAGCCCTTCGGCGTCGTGGCGATCTGGCCCGCGAGAAAGGCAGTGTTCGGCGTGTGACCGATCGCCACGAACAGCCCACCCACCTCAATGGTCCGTTCCTCGCTCGTCAACGTGTCACGCACGATGAGGCCAGTGATCTCGTCCTCGCCGATCACCGCCGTGACTTCCGCATTCCATTCCACGCGGATCTTCGGATGATTGAGCGCCCGCTCGGCCATCACCTTCGAGGCGCGGAAGGAATCGCGCCGATGGATGATCACCACCTGCTGCGCGAACTTGGTGAGATACGTGGCCTCTTCCATCGCGGAGTCGCCGCCGCCAACCACCGCGAGTACCTTGTTCCGGAAGAAGGGCAGCGCGCCGTCGCAGACCGCGCAGGCCGAGACGCCGCCACCACTCTGGGCAAGGCGCGTCTCGTTCGGCACGTCGAGCCAGATGGCCCGCGCCCCGGTGGCGATGATCACCGCCTGTGCCAGCACCGGCTCACTCCAGCTCGGGCGCAGTGTGAAGGGGCGCTGGGAAAAGTCGACCGACGCGATGTTCTCGCTGACCACCCGCGTCCCGAAGCGCACTGCCTGCGCCTTCATCCGTTCCATCAAACCCTGCCCATCGACGCCTTCGGGGAAGCCGGGGAAGTTGTCGATGTCGGTCGTCCACATCAGCTGCCCACCCGGTATCATCTCGCGCGACGGCTCGCCCTCATACACGACTGGATAGAGATTGGCGCGCGCGGCGTAGATCGCCGCGGTCCAGGCGGCGGGGCCGGAGCCGATGATGACAAGCGTTTCGGTGCGAATCGGGGTGGTCATGCCGGCATCCGGAAAAGGCGAAGGTCAAAGGAGCGACGCGAATATAGAACGATCTGGTGGTGGGGTGGGTTCCTGAGCGGAAGTAAGTGACCAGTGACCAGTGACCAGTGACCGGGCGGCGTGTCCCAGGTTACAGGTCACAGGTTACAGGTCACCCTCAACACCCCCACCGCCCCGTGACACGCCGACACCGACCCGACCACGAGATCGGCACCGCCAGGGGTGACGGCCATCTGCGCGGCGAGGGCCGCGAGGCCGTCGAACGCCAGCCGCGCGCGATACATCCCCACGCCGTGGACCATGTGGCGGCAGGTGAAGAGGGCCGGGCCGGCGGTGGGCCGCTCAACGCGTCGGGCGTCGGTCCAGGCCGCGACCGCATCCCCCATCTCCCACGTGCGCGGGGCGGCGATCACCGGACAGATCGCGGGCTCGATGCAGTGGGTCGGGCAGAGCCAATCGGCGAAGGAGACATAGCGCACGCCGTCCTCAGGGTGCAGCCAGTCGAATGGCGTCCCCACGACCGCCTCCGCCTTCACCATCGCCACGCGGTGCTGCGGCCAGGCGTCGGCCGCGCGCCGCGTGAGCCACTGCGCCAGCAGGTGGGGCATCAGTGGTGAAGGGACGATCTGGTCGTCGTCTCGCCGCGATCCCTCGTCGAGCCAGCGGTCGAGAAATTCCCCCCACTCGGCCACGACCAATTCTGCATCAGGCAGGGTGGCCAGCGAGGAGACCACGGCGCAGCCGGCATCCCGGTCGACCAGCAGCAGGCGCCGCCACGTGACGGTGCCCTTGGCATGCGCCTTCGCCAGTTGGCCGGCGTAGAACGACCCGTAGCAGCCGCCGCCAATGATGGCGACGTCCCCCAGCGCGATCATCGCCGGAGCAGACGGCCGCCGTCGACGACGAGGGTGTCACCGGTGACGAACGGCGCGTGGTGGACCAGGTAGCGGAGCGCCGCCACCGCATCGCCGGGAGTGCCCAGTCGGCCGAGCGGCGTGGTCTCGCTGAGGAAGGTGCGCCGGGCATCGTCGTAATCATCGGGGACGAGGACGGTACCGGGCGCGATGCCGTTGACGGTGATTTCTGGCGCGAGGGCGGTGGCAAGCACCTTGGTGAGCATCACGACCCCCGCCTTGCTGACCGAGTGCGCCACGTAGTTTTGCCACGGTTCGAAGGCACTGAGATCGGCGATGTTGACGATCCGGCCGTGGGTGCTCCGCAGATGCGGTGCGGCCTGTTGGGCGAGCAGGAACGGCGCGCGCAGGTTGAGCGCCATGGTCGCGTCCCATTGCTCGGCCGTGGTGTCGGCCACGGTGCACCGCTCCATCTCGGCGGCCGAATTCACCAGCACATCGAGGCGGCCGAATCGCGCGACGACGCGTCCAGGAAGCGCCATTGCGTCGCTCGTGTTCCGCAGGTCCGCACCGAACGCCTCGGCCTCTCCCCCCGCGGTGCGAATCGCGGCGACCACCTCCTCGGCCTCCTGCGCCGAGCGGCCGTAGTGGACGGCCACCGCGAGGCCATCCGCCGCGAGTGCCTCGGCGAAGGCGCGGCCGAGGCGCCGAGCGCCGCCGGTGACCAACGCCACGCGCAATGCGCTGCTCATGCCGCCCGTGCTCCGCTGGGGCGGCGCGCCTCGAGCTCCTCCAGCCACGCGTCCGGGACTTCCTGCGCCCCCAGCATGGAGTGGCCTGCTGCGGCACCGAACTCGCCATGCCAATCGGAACCGCCGCTCCGCGCCAGCCCGAGCACGGCGGCGGCCTCCGTGATCGTGGCGCGCGTCTCCCCGTCGTGACTCGGGTGCCGGGTCTCGACCGCGTCGAGTCCATCGAGTTGCAGCGCCGCAAGGGTGACTTTGGTGCCATGCCACTTGAGGTGTGCCGCCGAGACGATGCCGCCGCGTGCGTGCACCAGGTCGGCCACTTCGCGCAGCGTGGGTAGCGCCTTGTCGACGTAGCAGGGGCGGCCGCGGCCAAGGTACTTGTCGAACGCCTGCTGCTCGGTGGTCACGAGCCCGAGGCGGAGCAGCGCGCGCGCCACGTGCGGACGGCCGACGGCGCCCCCATCGGCCTCGCGCTCCACGTCGTCATAGCCGATCCGGACGCCGAGTCCGACGAGCCGCGTCACCATTTCGCGCGCACGCCGGCTTCGGTCGGTGCGCGCGGACACGAGGAAGTGCTCGATGTCCGCATCGCCCGGCTGCAGGAAGTAACCCAGCAGGTGCATCTCGCCCCATGTGGCCGCGACGGAAAACTCGCAGCCGCCGATCACGTGCACGCCCAGCGACGCGCCCGCCGCCGTCGCCTCCGCCAGCCCGTCGAGCGTGTCGTGGTCGGTCAGCGCGATGGCACTCAGGCCGATCTCGGCGGCATGACGCACGACCTCGGCCGGCGGGAGGTGCCCGTCGGACGCGGTGGAGTGGCAGTGGAGGTCGATCACGTCAGGCCGACTGGCCGTAGTCCCCATCCGGCGAGGTCCACGCGGGCTGGGCGGAGGCGAGCAGGTGCAGGAGCTCGCCGTCGCTGCTTTCATCGAGCGCGAGTTCGCCGGCCTTGGCGCCTCGCGGCGAGAAGCGGCAAAAACGTACCTGGGTGGGGGCGTCGACCGGGCGGAACTCCAGCGAGAGTTCGTCGCGGCCGTACATGGTGGCGCGACCGCTCATGGCGACACGCCAGGTGGTGCCGTGCGGATCGACGATGCGACGTGCCATCTCAGCTCCTTGCCTCGGAAGGCGGGGCGGGGACTTCCTCCCACGCGGCCGCCGGGGTGGTCGGGTACGTCGCGAGCTCCAGCAGGCGGCGCTCGAGCGCCGCTTCGGCGTCGTCGGCGGGCCCGTGGCGCCGATCCCGCGCGCCGTCCTTCGCCTCGGTGAATTCGAGGAAAGTGCCCGGGGACTCCTGGGCGCGGAAGACCCAGAGATGCATGCCACGGGAGACGAGTCGGCCGGCGAGCGCGTGCACTGTCGCCAGCCACTCGGCCTCCTGCGCCGGACGAACGTTGACCTGGACCGCCGTCAGCACGCGTGCCACGCTACCCCTGCTGCTCGGGGAAGGCGTGGAGCGTGGCCCGTACATCGGCGAGGAAGCGGTCGGCATCGGCACCGTCGACGATCCGGTGGTCGTAGGCCAGGCACCACATCCCCTTCGTGCGGATGCCGAGCGCGTCGCTGCCGTCGGGCAGCGTGATCACCGAGGGGCGCTTCTCGATCGCGCCGACGGCGAGGATCGCCACCTGCGGCTGGTTGATGATCGGCGTCCCGACATAGGTGCCGAAGCCGCCCGGATTGGTGATCGTGAAGGTCCCCTTCTGGATGTCATCGGGGACGAGCTTCTTGGTGCGCGCGCGCTCCGCGAGGTCCTGGATCGACCGTGCCACGCCGAGCAGGGAGAGTTCGTCGGCATGCTTGATGACGGGGACGATGAGCCCCCAGTCGAGCGCGACGGCGATGCCGACGTTGATGTCGCGGCGATAGATGGTATTGTCGCCCGAAATCGCCGCGTTCACCACCGGATGCTTGCGGAGATTGTCGGCGATCGCCTTCACGATAAACGCGAGGTAGGTGAGGTTGACGCCCCGCTCGGCGAATTCGCCCTTGAGCCGCTTCCGGATTCCCGCGACGTGGGTGTAGTCGATCTCCATCAGCGAGTTCACGTGTGCCGAGACGCGGCGCGACATGACCATGTGATCGGCCGTCAGCTTGCGGACGCGGCCCCACGGTTCGACACGGTCGCCCTCCCATGCCTCGACGGCCGGCGACGGCGCGCGCGGTGCCGCCGGCGCGGTCGCGGCCGCTGGTACGGGTGCGGAGGTCGCGGCAGGCGCGGCAGGCGTGGCCGGCGTACCCGACTCGAGGAAGGTGAGGACGTCGGTCTTGGTGACCCGTCCGGCCGATCCGCTGCCCGGGATCTTGGTCAGATCGAGGCCGTGTTCCTCCACCATTTTGCGCACCAGCGGCGTCGACTTGCGCTGCAACCGCTGCTCGGCAGTCTCCTCGGCACCCGACACGACGGGAGCGGGGGCGGCCTTCGGGGCGGCGGGTGGCGCGGTCGGTGTCGGGGCAGCGGCGGCCAGCGCCGGGGTCGGCGTCGGTGCCGCCGCCGGAGCGGGCGTCGGTGCTGCCGGGGCGACGGTGCCGGCAGTGGCCTCGGTGTCGATCCGCGCGACCACGGTGCCGACCGAGACGGTCTGGCCTTCGGTGACCAGGACCTCGACGAGCACGCCGGCGTTCGGCGCCGGGATCTCGGCGTCGACCTTGTCGGTGGAGATCTCGAAGATCGGCTCGTCGCGCTTCACCGCGTCGCCGAGCTGCTTGATCCAGCGCGACATCGTCCCTTCGGTGATGGATTCGCCCATCTGGGGCATGATCACGTCAATGCGGGCCATCCCGACTCCCTCGTTGGTCCAGTCTTCAGTAGGCGGCGAGCCACCGGCTCGCGCGCACGATGTCCGATGTCTGCGGAAGGACGAAGTCCTCCAGCGGCGGGGCATAGGGCAGCGGCACGTCGTGCGCTGCCACGCGGCGGATCGGTGCGTCGAGCCACTCGAAGCACCGTTCGCTGATCTGCGCCGTGATCTCGCCGGCCACGCCGCCGGTCACGGTATCCTCGTGCACGATGAGGACGCGGTTGGTCTTCTTCACCGAGGCGACAATCGCCTCGTGGTCCATCGGAAGCAAGGTCCGGAGGTCCAGGACCTCGACCGAGAGGCCATCCTCGGTCGCCAGCTGTTCCGCAGCCTCGAGGGCCTTCCAGACCGTCGCGGCGTAGGTCACGATGGTCAGGTCCTTCCCTTCCCGCGCCACGCGGGCCTTTCCGAACGGGACCAGATGGTCACCGGCCGGCATGGTGCCCTTGATCCGACGGTAGAGGTACTTGTGCTCGAAAAAGAGCACCGGATCGGCGTCGCGGATCGCGGACTTGATCAGCCCCTTGGCGTCCTCGGCCGTCGCCGGGTACGCGATCTTGAGCCCGGGAGTATGGAGGAAGGCCGCTTCGGGGTTCTGCGAATGGAACGGACCGCCCCGCACGTAGCCGCCCGAGGGGCCGCGAACCACCATCGGACACGGCAGGAAGGCGCGATAGCGCGCCGTCGCGACGTAATTCGTCAGCATGTCGTAGGCGCAGGAGATGAAGTCGATGAACTGCATCTCGACCACCGGCCGCATGCCGTAGTGCGCCGCGCCGGCGGCCGCGCCAACGATCCCCGCCTCCGAGATCGGCGTGTCGATCACCCGCATCTCGCCGAAGCGCGCTTGCAGACCTTCGGTGACCTTGAAGGCCCCGCCGAAGCCGCCGATGTCCTCGCCGAGCAGGAAGACCGACGGATCGCGCTCCATCTCCTCGGCGATCCCTTCGCGGATCGCCTCGAGAAAGGTGATCTCAGCCATCGTGCGTCCCCCAGCCGGCTGGGCGCTCGTGCGCGTCGACCGCGCTCCCCACCCCATCGCGGAACCAGAGCGACGGCATCCGCGGCGGGTCGGCATAGACGCCAACGAGCGCATCCGGGCCGTCACACGCGGGCGAGGTCTCGGCCAGATCGGTCGCCGTGTCGACCTCGACCGCAACGGCCGCATCGATCGCCTCGATCTCACTCAGCGGGAAGCCGAATTCACCGGTGAGCCTGGCGACGTAGCGGTCGAGCGGGTCGTTGGTCGCCGCCCACTGCTCGGCCTCGCCCGGCGCGACGTAGCTCTGATTGTCGTGCTCGGCGTGCCCCTTCCGGCGGTAGGTCAGGAACTCAAGCAGCGTCACGCCGCCGCCGTTCCGGGCGCGCACCACCGCCTCGCGCGTAACCCGCAGGACTTCAAGCACGTCGTTGCCGTCGCAGCGCACGCCCGGCACGCCGTAGCCGATCGCCTTGTCGACGAACTGGGCGGCGGCCGTCTGGCGACAGGTCGGCGTCGAGTAGGCGTAGCCGTTGTTCTCGACCACGACGATCAGCGGACAGCGCTGCACCGCCGCGAAGTTGATCCCCTCGTGGAAGGCCCCGGTGCTGGTCGCGCCATCGCCGACGTAAACCAGGCCGACCCGATCTTCGCCGCGCATCTTGAAGGTGAGCGTGACCCCCGCCATCACCGGCACCATGTCGCCGAGGTGCGAGATCTGACCGACGAAGTTGCGGTCCTCGACATCGCCGAAATGGATGTTGAGTTCGCGGCCGCGCGTGGGGGAGTCACCCTTCGCCATGTACTGGCGCAGGATCTCGAGCGGGGTCGCGCCCTTCACGAGCATCGAGCCAAGATTGCGGATGAGCGGCGAGAGGACATCGCGCCGCTCCAGCGCGAACGCGGAGCCGACCGCGCACGCCTCCTGACCAAGCGAGCGGAAGAGCCCACCGACGACCTTCGTCTGCCGATAGAGGGCGACCAGCCGTTCCTCGAGGGTGCGCGTCAGGCGCATCCAGCGATAGAGCGTCAGCAGCTGCTCGCGCGTGAGGCCGTCCGGCGGGGACTGTGGCGTGGTAACGCTGGATTCGGCCATGCGAATGCGGCTGCCTCGGGTCGGGGAACGTGGCGCGGCGAGAAACTTCGACCGACACCCGAGGTGGGTCAAGCGCAGGGAGTGGTTCCCCGCGCTACTCCGGCGGCTGGTTCAGCCGATGACCCAGAAGATCACCGCGGCCACGAGGGCGCTGGCGGGAATGGTGAGGACCCAGGCCCAGACAATCCGTCCGGCGACGCCCCAGCGGACGGCCGCGAGCCGCCGGGAGGCACCGACGCCGACGATCGCGCCGGTGATCGTGTGCGTGGTGCTGACCGGGACGCCAAGCGACGAGGCGAGGAGGATGGTGATCGCGCCGCCCGTCTCGGCGCAGAAGCCGCCGAACGGCTTCAGCTTGGTGATGCCACTGCCCATCGTCTTGACGATGCGCCAGCCACCCATCGCAGTGCCGGCCGCGATCGCCGAGTACGAGGCCATCTCGACCCAGAGCGGGACATGATCCGCATTGAGCAGGTGGAAGTGCGACAGCAGTCCGCTCTCGTGCACGAAGAGTGCCTGGGCTGACACCAGCAGGCCGACGATGATGCCCATCGTCTTCTGCGCGTCGTTTGAGCCGTGGGCGAGCGAATAGGCGCCCGCACTCACCAGCTGCAATCGCTTGAACAGCGCCTCCATCGTCCGGGCGTCCTGTTTCCACAGCGTCCACGACAGGGTGACCGAGAGCAGCAGGCCGAGGATCATGCCCAGCAGTGGCGAGACGACGATGCCGATCAGCGGCTTGATCCAGCCGGCGACGATGATGGACCCGGTCCCGGCCTTGGCGATCGCCGCGCCGGCGAAGCCGCCGAGGAGCGCGTGCGACGAGGAACTCGGGAGACCGAGCCACCAGGTGATCAGGTTCCAGGCGATGGCGCCGAGCAACGCCGCGCACAGCAGCGTCGGGGTCACGATGCTCGGGTCGATCAGTCCCTTGGAGACCGTCTTGGCCACCGCGGTGCCGACGACGAAGGCGGCGATGAAATTGCACGCCGCGGCGAAGAGCACGGCGACGCCGGGCGTGAGCACCCGCGTGGCCACGACCGTTGCAATCGAGTTGGCGCTGTCGTGGAAGCCGTTGATGAAGTCGAAGACCAGCGCCACCACGACCACCACCAACACGAACGCAATCGAGTGATCCATGGATCAGCTGTGCTTGATGGTGACCGACTCCAGCACGTTCGCCGCATCCTCGGCGCTGTCGAGGGTCTTCTCCAGCGTGTCGTAGAGCTCCTTCCACTTGATGACCATCAGCGGATCGGCGCCGGGCTCGAACATCCGACCGAGCCACTCGTGGTAGAGGGCGTCGCCCTCCTCCTCGAGCCGCTTGATGTCGCGGCACGCGGCGAGGACGGTGGCTGGCGGCCCCTTCTCCAGCGCCTCGACGGCGCGGAGCACCTCAACCGTGGCGCGGTGCACCACCTCGGCGAGGATCAACGCGCCCTCGGGCACCTCGTCGATGCGGAAGATCCGCGATCGGCGCGCCACCGAGTCGATCCGGTCGATGACGTCGTCGAGGCGCGAGGCGAGCTCGTGGATGTCCTCGCGATCGAAGGGGGTGATGAACGAGCGGTCCAGGCGCGTGACGATCGCGTGCGTGGTCTCGTCGGCCTCGTGCTCGAGCGCCTTGATCAGTTCGACCGCCGCCCAGCGCGCCTCACCCTGCTCGGTAAAGAGCTCGATCAGTCGCCGGGCGGCCTCGACCGTGGTGGTGGCCAGCTTGGTGAACAGCTCGAAGAAGCGTTCGTCACGGGGAAGCAGGCGTATGGCCATGGGCTCGGCGGACCGGGTCGGAGGCGGACTAGTACGAGCCGCGCAACTGGTGCGCGGGCTCGGCGATGGCGTGGATTTCGCCGAGGAAGCGCTTGGCGAGCTTGTCGAGCTCGCTCTCCCCGGGCTGGTCGGTGCGCACCGTGATGCGCGTGTAGTGGCCCCCTTCGGCCTGCACGCCGACCCGGAGCGTGCCGAGTGCGCCGGCGAAGCTGCGGCGGCGCGGCGTCTCTTCGGTGGGGGCGAGGTGCGCGCCAAAAAAGGCGGCGGCCGCGGCGATGGCGGCGTCGGGCGACACGGAGGTGCGATGGAAGTATTGCATTGGAGCGGAGAAGGTACCGTTCGGCGGCCGATGGGGCAATTGCGACAAGGGGCGAATGTCACAACGGGGCCAGAATCTGGCCCCGCTGGGTGTGGCAACTGCATACCCGACCGGATCAGTCCCCGTGCGGGTAGTCCTGACCGAGGTGGGTGATCATCTCCTCGCCCATCATCCACCGCAGCGTGTTCTTCAGCTTGGTGTGCTGGATGAAGAGGTCGTGCTCCGGGTAGAGGCCCGGCGTCACCTGGGGGCTCTTGAAGTAGAACGAGAGCCATTCCTGCACGCCGCTCATGCCGGCGCGCTGCGACAGGTCGAAGAAGAGCGCCAGGTCGAGCACCAGCGGTGCCGCCAGGATCGAGTCACGGCAGAGGAAATCGACCTTGATCTGCATCGGGTAGCCACACCACCCGAAGATGTCGATGTTGTCCCAGCCTTCCTTGTTGTCGCCCCGGGGCGGGTAGTAGTTGATCCGCACCTTGTGGTACATGTTGGCGTACAACTCGGGATAGAGCTGCGGCTGCAGGATGTACTCGAGCACGCCGAGCTTCGACTCTTCCTTGGTCTTGAACGACTCCGGATCGTCGAGGACTTCGCCGTCGCGGTTGCCGAGGATGTTGGTGCTGTACCAGCCCGCGACGCCGAGCATGCGCGCCTTGAACATCGGGGCGAGCACCGTCTTGAGCATCGTCTGGCCGGTCTTGAAATCCTTGCCGCCGATCGCGACGCCCTTTTCACGCGCCAGCTTCTCGAGGCAGGGGATGTCGCAGGAGAGGTTCGGCGCGCCGTTCGCGAAGGGGACACCCTCCATGATCGCGGCGTAGGCGTAGAGCATCGACGGCGCGATCGCGGGGTCGTTCGCATCCATCGCGGCCTCGAATGCCGCGAGCGTCTGGTGCTGTGGGCCGGCGACGATGAAGATCTCGGTCGACGCGCACCAGACGATCACGCAGCGCGCCACGCCGGTCTTCTGCTTGAAGTCGCGAATGTCCTGGCGCAGCGCCTCGGCCAGCTCGCGCTTGGTCTTCCCCTGCTTGACGTTGGTGCCGTGCAGGCGCTTGACGTACTGCTGGTCGAACACCGCCGGCATCGGGGTGATCGATTCGAGGTAGTCCTTGATCGGATAGACGTGCTCGTGCTTGTCGAAGACGCCGCAGTGGAGGCACGACTGGTAGGCATTGTCCGGCACCGGATCCCAGGCGCCGAAGACGAGGTCGCTGAGCGGCGTGATCGGGACAAAGTCCTTGATCAGCGGGGCGCGACCGTCGGTGCGCTTCCCGAGTCGGATCGTCGACAGCTGCGTCAGCGAGCCGGTCGGCTTCGCGAGCCCGCGACGGGCCAGCTCGACGCCGGCGATGAAGGTCGACGCGACGGCCCCGAGGCCGACGCACAGGACACCGAGCTTGCCTTCGGCCGGAGCAATCGTCCGGACAGTCTGTTCAGCCACGCGTAGTTCCCCTTGACTGGGCATCGTTGGCGGTCTCCCGGTGAACATGGGCGAACCGCTGACCGACGGTGATAAGCGACAACAAGGTGAGCAAGGCGACAATCGCCGTGAGCACCAGGGCACCGGGACCCGCGCCGAGAATCAGCGTCGGGAGACCGAGCCCGAGAATCCGTTCTGCCCGCTGGGCGATGCCGACCTTGCACTCCAGGCCGAGCCCCTCCGCGCGGGCACGCATGTACGACACCAGCAGGGCGGCCACGATCCCCACCATGCAGAGGACCACCGCCCCGTCCCGCCACCGGACATCCGGCGCCCGCATAAGATAGGCGGCGATCCCGATGAACGAGGCCCCGTCCCCCACCCGGTCGAGGGTGGAGTCGTAGAAAGCCCCGAACCGGCTCTCCTGCCCGCCCAGGCGCGCCACCTGCCCATCCAGCGTGTCGACCATGCCGCTGACGAGCAGCAAGAGCCCGCCCCAGCGGATCGCGCCCGCGCCAAAGGCCACCGCGGAGGCGAGGATCAGGAGCGCCCCGACCGTGGTCAGCGTGTTGGGAGTGACCCCGGCACGCAGCAAGGCCCGGACAAATGGCGCCATGCCGTCGTGGTAAATCCGCTTGCTCGCAGCTGTTACCAATGCCGCCACGCGCCCCCGATCCGGGTGATCCCAACGATTCCGCCGCCCCAGACGGAGCGGCGGAATGGTGTCAAAACGTAACGGGGCGAGGGGGGGAGCGGCAACGAGGACCGGGTCAGCGGTAGAGCTGGAAGGCGGCCACCCGCGCCCGGTAGGCCGCCAGGGCCGGGCGCCACGCGGCCACGATGTCATCGGGGTCCTCCCCGCGGAGCAGCGCCTCGCGGAGCGACGGGCCCCCCGCCAATCGGTCGAACGATCCCCCGATCTTGACCTCGTCGGGGTGGACGGCCCGGACCGCCGCCAGCAGCTGCACCGCGGTGCGGGTCGGATCGTAGCTCGCGCGGTCGACGATCCGGAGCCGGATGCCGACCACCGGGGTCCGGGCGAATTTTCCGTCGCCCGGTGCGATCGGGGTGAATTGGGTCCCCTCGAACGCGACGCCCGGGAGCCTGGCGCGACGCATCCGTGCCAGCACCGCCGTGGTATCGAGCCAGGGCGCACCGATCATGTGGAAGGGCAGCTCGGTCCCCCGCCCGACCGAGAGTGCTGTCCCCTCGAAGAGGCAGGTGCCGGCGTAGTGGAAGAGGCCATCGACGTCGCGCAGGTTGGGCGATGGCGCCCGGAACGGCAGTCCGGTCGACTCGAAGGCGAGGGCGCGCCGCCACCCATCGACCGGCACCACGCGCAAGTCCACATCGAGGCCGAGATCGTGTCGCGCCAGTCGCGCCTCTTCCGCCAGTGTCAGGCCGTGCCGCATCGGTACGGCCAGCCGTCCCACCATGGAGGAATAGGCGGTATCGAGGACATTGCCCTGCACCGCCCCGCCGAGCGGGTTGGGACGGTCGAGAATGACGACCGGGATCCCCAGCGGGGCCGCCGCCTTCATCACCTCGACCGTGGTCGCGAGATAGGTGTAGTAGCGCGATCCGACGTCGGGGAGATCGACCAGCAGCAGGTCGATCCCCGCCAGCATCGCCGGTGTGGGGCGGACGTTCTGCCCGTAGAGCGAGTAAATTGGGGTCTGCGTCGCGCTGTCCACCGCCGAGGCCACTTTTTCGCCAGGTCCTGCCGTCGCGGCGAGGCCGTGCTCCGGCCCGAACAGCGCCACGAGGTTGACCCCGGCGGCGCGAAGCCTCGCGATTGCACTGACCCCCTCGGCATCGACGGCCGCGAGGTTGGTCACGAAGCCGACGCGTCGGCCACGCACGACGGCGATCGAATCGGTGAGCAGCACTTCGATCCCCGGACGGACCAGCATCAACGCGATCCGCGGCGCGCCGATGAAGGTGGGCGCCGGCGAGATCGATGGCGGCACAGCTCCGCGCTGCGGGGCGCAGGCCGCCACCCCGAGCAGCACCAGCACCCACCCCTTGCCGAGCCTCGACTGCCCGTGACCCTGCATCCCGCCTCCTCGCGTCTGTGGATCGTTGCCGCCCTGATGGCGTGCGCGCCGCTCTCGAACGGTTCGTCGACCGCGGTGCCGGCTCCGGCCGCATCGTCCGGCCGAGCCGACACCGTCGCCGTCCTGCTGCGTCGGCTCACCGTGCGCCAGAAAGTCGGCCAGTTGGTGATGCCGTGGCTGCTGGCCGACTATGCCGCGTCCGATGCGCCGACGATGGTGCGCGCGCGGATGTGGGTGGACTCGCTGCAGGTCGGCGGGATCATCATCTCGACCGGCACGCCGCTCGACATGGCTGCCAAGTTGAACGCATTGCAGCGTCGCGCGCCACTCCCCCTGCTCATCTCGGCCGACTTCGAGGGGGGCACCACGATGCGGGTTGCCGCCGGCACCGGCTTCCCGACGCAGATGGGTGTCGCGGCGACCGGTCGGGTCGAGGACGCCTACACGATGGGGCGGATCACCGGCCTCGAGGCCCGGGCCATGGGCGTGCATCTGGCCTTTGCCCCTGTGGCCGACGTCAACAGCAATCCCGACAATCCGATCATCAACACGCGCTCATTCGGCAGCGACCCGCGGGCCGTCGGCGCCCTCGTCGCTGCCACGGTTCGCGGCCTCAAGGATGGCGGTGTGCTCTCGACCGCGAAGCACTTCCCCGGCCACGGTGACACCGACACCGACTCGCATCTCGCGATGCCGTCGCTGCCGTTCGGCTACGCGCGCATGGACACGCTCGAGCTGATCCCGTTTCGGAGCGCAATCAACGCTGGCGTCGACGCGATCATGTCGGCCCACATCGCGCTACCGGCGATGGACAGCGGCCTCGCTCGGCCCGGTACGCTCTCGCCGGCGATCCTCACCGGATTGCTCCAGGACTCGCTCCATTTCACGGGATTGGTGACGACGGACGCGCTCGACATGGGCGCCATCGTCAAGACGTTCGGCGCGGACGAGGCCGTGATCCGTGCCTTCGAGGCGGGCACCGACATCCTGCTGATGCCAGCCGACCCGGCCAGCGCGATCGTCGCGATGACCAAGGCCGTCGAGAGCGGCCGCATCTCGATGGCGCGGCTCGACCGCTCGGTGCGGAAGATTCTCGAGCTCAAGGTGAAGATGGGGCTGTTCCGGCAGCGCGAAGTGGACCTCGCCAAGGTGCCCGACGTCGTGGGGACGGCGGCGTCATTGAACCTCGCCGCCGACATCACCTCGCGCGCGCTGGTGCTGCTCAAGGATTCGTTGGGCACGGTGGACGCCTTGCGCGCAGGCCCACGCAAGGTCGCGCTCGTCAGCATCGCCGATGTCAGCAGCACGCTGGGCACCGCCCTCGCCACCGAACTCCGCGCAGCTGGCTACACGGTCACCGCCGCACGAGTGTCCACGACCGAGCCGACGCCGAAGGAATTGGCCGCCGCCGCCGCCGCGATCGACGGCGCCGAGAGTGTGGTGCTCGCCACCTCGGCGCGGTGGGGCTCGTACAGTGGCGTCATCGGCCTGGCGCCCGCGACGGCAGACCTGCTCAAGGCACTGGCCGCCCGGAAGCCCGCCATCCTGATCTCGTTCGGCTCGCCCTACATCATCGCCCAGGTTCCGGCAGCCGCCAGCTACCTGATTGCGTGGAGCAACAGTACGCTGGCGGAGAAGGCCGTCGCGCAGGCATTGAGCGGTCGTCGGGCGATCACCGGCCATGCGCCGATCCCGATCCCGCCGCTCTGGCCGCTCGGCACTGGCCTCCAGCGCCCGGCGATGCGGGGCCAGATCCCGTGAGGCGCGCGCCAGGCCTCGGGTTGCTGGGTGCCGTCTTGCTGGTCGCTGGCTGTGCGCACGGCCCGCCGTCGACGGCACCGCTGCCGATCGCCCCGTCGCTCGCGACCCGATTGGCGCCTGCCACCGCCGTGCTCGATTCGGCGATTCGCGCCGGTGCCGCACCAGGCGCGGTGCTCGCCGTTTCGATTCGCGGGGAACGCTTCGTCTACGGCACCGGCCGACTCGGCGTCGATGATGCCACGCGTCCCGATGGCCGGACGCTGTACGACATGGCATCCCTCACCAAGGTGATCACCCTCACCACCCTGGCGATGATGGCCGTGGAGGAAGGCCGCCTCGACCTCGACACGCCGGTGGTGCACTACCTCCCCGACTTCGCGCGCGGCAGCGGCAGCAAGGCGTCGGTGCGCGTTCGCGACCTGCTGCTGCACGATAGCGGCTTGCCGCCGGGCCGTCCGCTCTGGCTCGAGACCATCGTGCGTGCCGGCGGCATCCTGCGCACCATCACCACCGACCTCAGCGCGCCGCCCGGAACGCGCATGGTCTATTCCGATCTCGGTGCGATCACGCTCACCGCCATTCTGGAGAAGCTCTACGGCAAGCGGATCGACCGACTCTTCGCGCAACGGGTGACCACGCCACTCGGCCTCACGCGGATGCGGTACCTCCCGCCCAAGGGATGGCTCCCGCAGATCGCGCCGACCGAGAAGGATCCGTGGCGCGGCCGCATCCTGCGCGGCGAGGTGCACGACGAAAACACCGCACGCCTTGGCGGAGTGTCCGGGCATGCCGGCCTCTTCAGCAGCGCCGAGGACCTGCTCCGCTTCGGCGAGTGGACCCTCGCGGGCGTGCTCGGGCGGGACGCCGCGACGGGGGTGACACCCCCGAAAGCGTTGCCGACCTGGACGCGCCGCCAGGACCAACCCGCCGGCTCCTCCCGGGGCCTTGGCTGGGACACTCCATCCGGCGTCTCCTCCGCCGGGACGATCATGAGCGCCAGGAGCTACGGCCACACCGGCTTCACGGGGACCTCGATCTGGGTGGATCCGGAGCGGGAGATCGTGATCGTCCTGCTTACCAATCGCGTCCACCCGACCCGCAACACCCCGGCGTTTGGTCAGATCCGCGGGGTGGTGGCCGATGCGGTCATGCGGGCCGGCTTCCCGGGGATTCAGCCCCGGCGCTCGACACCGCCGTGACGGGAACCTCGGGCGGTGGCCGGGCGTACCCTGATTGACGCCGGAGGGCATTCCGACGATGTTCCACGGCAACGACACCACCTCAGGAGCGGGACCATGAGCGAGACCCTGACCCAGGCCCTTCCCGAGGGCTTCGTGCTGACCATCAGCGACACCGCCGCCGGCGAAGTGCGCAAGTTCCTTGCGGCCGACGACGTGCCGGCCGAGACGGCGGGCCTCCGCGTGTCCGTCCTTCCGGGCGGCTGTTCCGGCTTCAAGTATTCGCTCAACATCGAGGACAAGCCGGCCGACGATGACATGACGGCGGAGCTCAACGGCGTCCGCGTCTTCGTCGACGCCTTCTCGGCCCAGTACCTCTCGGGAGTCGTCATCGATTACGTCTCCTCCATGCAGGGCAGCGGTTTCACCTTCACCAATCCGAATGCGACGGGTGGGTGTGGGTGTGGGACCAGCTTTACTGTTTGAGAAGTCGAAGGTCGTAGGTCGTAGGTCGTACGTCGTAAGTCGTTGGGGGTTCCTTGATCGGATCCCCCTTCGTCATTTTCACGACCCGTGGCCGCCGACTTACGACGTACGACCTACGACCTACGACTCACGACCTGCAACTCACGACCCAGGCCCACCGTGACCCCCCTCGATCTCGCCGTCCTCGGCGCCTACTTCATCGCCACGCTCGGCCTCGGCCTTTGGCTCTCGAGGGGTCAGTCCTCGAGCGGTGACTATTTTCTCGGGGCGCGCGACTTGCCGGCCTGGGCCGTGTTGCTCTCGATCGTGGCGACGGAGACCTCCGCCGTCACGGTGATCTCGACGCCGGCCCTCGGGGCACGTGGCGACCTGACCTTCCTGCAGCTGCCGATCGGCTACCTGATCGGCCGCGTGGGCGTGTCGCTCTGGTTGCTGCCGGGCTACTTCCGCGGTGAGCAGGAGACCGCATACGCCCGACTCGAGACACGCTTCGGTCCCGCAACGCGACGGGCGCTGTCGCTGGTCTTCCTGGTCACGCGCTTCCTGGGTGATGGCGTGCGCATTTTCGCGGGCGCGATTCCGCTTGCGTTGCTGACCGGGTGGAGCATTCCGCTCGCGATCGTGGTGATGAGCCTGGTGACGCTGCTCTACACCTGGTTTGGCGGCATCAAGGCGGTGATCTGGGCCGACGTCGTGCAACTCGTGGTGTACCTCGGGGGAGGTGTCGCCGCGTTGTGGATCGCCTCGCAGCTCGCGGGAGGCTTCGATCAAGTGCTCGCCGTGGCGGGCGATGCGGGCAAGCTGCGCATCTTCAACCCGAGCCTCTCCCTCACGGCCCCCTATACCCTGCTTGGCGGACTCCTCGGCGGTGCGCTCCTCTCCGCGGCCTCGCACGGCACCGATCATCTGATCGTGCAGCGCCTCCTCACCACCCGTTCGCTGCGTGATGCGCGGGTGGCGTTGATCGGATCGGGCGTGCTGGTGATTGCGCAGTTCCTCCTCTTCCTCCTCGTCGGCACCGCCATCTGGGCGGCGCAGCTGGCGCCCGAGACGACGCCTTCCAATGAAATCTTCGGTCGCTTCGTGCTCGAGCATCTGCCGTCCGGCCTCCGCGGGCTGGTCATCGCCGGCATCCTCGCCGCCGCGATGAGCACGATTTCGTCGTCGATCAACGCGCTCGCCTCGTCGCTGACGCACGACCTCTACGCCTCGATCACCGGCGAGCGCGATCCCCGGAAACTGCTCCGGGTTGGGCGTGCCGTGTCGCTGATCTGGGGCACGGCGCTGATGGGTGGCGCACTCGGGTTCCACGCCTTCACCAGCGGAAGCGACACGCCCGCCGTGGTGCTGGCGCTGTCGATTGCGTCCGTGACCTACGGCGCGCTGCTTGGGGCGTATCTGCTCGCCGGCATGCGCGGCCGCGTCATGGGTGTCGACGTGATCCGCGCCGCCGCCATCACCGTGGCGATCATGCTGGTGACCGTGTTCGCGTCACGCCTCGCGGCGGCAGGTATTTCCTCCCTCGCAACCCTGGGTACGCTCGCCTGGCCCTGGTACGTCCCCCTCGGCACGGCGATCATGGTCGGGACGGCGATGCTCTCGGCGCAGCTGCGGCGGAATCCGGCGTGATCGTGCTCGGCGCCGACCTCGGTGGCACGTCGTGTCGCGTCGCACTCTTCGACGGGACGACGGACCGTGGTCGCGCCGAAGGGGCGGGCGGTGCGATGCGCACCGGCCTCGGGATCACGCGGGCCGACGAGGTCGTGGCACTCGCAGCCCCCCTGCTCCACCGCGCCGGGATCAAGCGCGCCGATGTGCTGGTGGTCGGCGCCGCCGGGGCGGGACGTGACCAGGAACGTGGGGAGCTCGAAGGTGCCCTGAGCGGCAGGCATCTCGCCTGGCGCACGATTGTCACCACCGACGCGGAGCTCGCGCGCGCTGCGGCGTTCGGCGCGGGTGCCGGGGTGCTGTTGATCGCTGGTACCGGCAGTATCGCGATCGGGCGCGACGCGCAAGGCGCGGCCCGGCGCGCCGGCGGCCTCGGGTGGCGAATGGGCGACCAGGGCTCGGGGTACTGGATCGGCCAGCAGGCACTCGAGGCCGTCGGTGCGATGCACGACGGCGTCGGCCCCGCCACGCGCCTCACGGAGGCTCTCTGCGCCGCCGCGGGCGTCCAGGGCATCGCCGGGCTGGTCCGCTGGTCCACGACCGCCACGCCGGCCCAGGTCGCTGCGCTGGCACCCGCGACGCTCCAGGCAGCGGAGCGCGGCGATGCGGTGGCGATCCAGCTGCGACAAGAGGCACTGGACGCGCTCTGTCGGTTGGCCCGCGCCGCGGGGGCCGGCCCGGGCGCCGCGCCGGTGGCCTTCTCCGGCGGGCTGATCGCCCCGGGAGGCCCGCTTCGGCCCCTGCTCGTTGCTGAATGCACCCGCCACGGCCTGAGTGTCCATGGACCTGCGATCGACCCCTGCCGCGGTGCCATCGTACTCGCCGACGGCGTCTCCTGACGGAACACTCACCGCCGGACGGCACGTTCGCCCCCCTTCGCGCGTAGTATGCGGGACGAACCACCTTCTTGTCTCTCTCTTGTCGAGGCCCACGTCGTGACTCACCGTCGCCCGTTCCTGCTGGCCCTGTTGCTCGTCGGCGTTGCCGGCGCCCTGCCTGCCCAGGGTCCGGTTCGCCGGCCGGCCGCGGGCCAGGAGTTGCTCGGTCAGGTCTTCAACATCATCGCCAACACGGCCGTCGATTCGATCCCGGTTGACTCGCTCTACGAGCGAGCGGCGCGCGGTCTGATCGCCTCGCTGAACGATCCCTACGCTGCCATCCTCTCCCCTGCAGAGCAGGCCCGCTTCCAGCGGCAGTCGATCGGCAACCGGTACGCCGGCATCGGCGCCTTGGTGCGCAGTCAGGGCGGTCACGTGACGCTCTTTCGAGTGTTCGAGGGGACGCCCGCCGCGCGCGCCGGCCTGACGCACGGCGATCGCATCCTCAAGGTGGATGACCGCGATGTCTCCGGCATGATCGTCGATTCGGTCACGGCGCTCCTGCTCGGGCCCCCGGCCACGCCGGTACGCGTCACCTACGAGCGCTACCCCACCCTCAAGCCGGTCACGACGACGGTGACGCGCGGCGTGATCCGCACCCCCGCCGTGCCGTTCACGCTGATGCTCGAGGGGCACATCGGCTACATCCCGATTCAGCGCTTCAATCAGACCGCGGCCGAGGACGTGCAGGCGGCGATGCTCAAGCTCGCCCAGGACGGTGCGGCCAAGTACATCCTCGACGTGCGCGGTAACCCGGGCGGCGACCTGGATGCCGCGACCGCGATGGCTGGCCTTTTCCTGACCCCGGGGATGGAGGTGGCGCGCGTGCAGCACCGCGGCCAGGCCCCGATGCTGTACCACGCCGAGGCCACGCTGCCGATCGGCACGGCGCCGATTGCCGTGCTGGTCGATGGTGGCTCGGCGTCGGCCTCGGAGATCGTGGCGGGATCGCTGCAGGACCACGATCGTGCCCTCGTCATCGGCACCCGCACCTTCGGCAAGGGACTGGTCCAGACCCAGCGCACGCTCCCCTCGGGTTGGGCGGTGCGGCTCACGACCGGCAAGTGGTACACGCCGAGCGGCCGCTCCATCCAGGCGGACCACGGCGGCATGGGCGATGAGCGCTTCGTCGAGACGGACACGGCCGGCAAGCGACCGACCTTCCGCTCCGACGCCGGCCGGACCGTACTCGGCGGTGGGGGCGTGACGCCGGAGGTGCTCGTCAAGCCGGACACCGCGCCCGCCCCGGAGCAGGCACTCGCCCGCGCGCTCGGCCAGCGGATCGCCGACTTCCAGAATGCCGCGTTCGAGGTCGCCCGGATGGCGCAGCCGACGGTCGTGAAGGGCTTTGCCGTGACGCCGCAATGGCGCGACTCGCTGTACGTCCTCTCGGAACGGGCCAAGCTGCCCATTACCCGCGACCAATTCGATGCCGCGCAGGATGTCGTCGATCGGTTGCTGGAAAATCAGATGGCCGGCCTGGCACTGGGCGACGGCGCAGCGTTCGAGCGGGGGATCGCCCGCGACAAGGCGATGCAGGAGGCGTTGAGCCGACTGGCCAAAGCGAAGACACAGAAGGAGCTGCTGGCAGGGGCGTAAGCGAGGGATCGAGAAGCGAGAAGCGAGAAGCGGGGCCCAGCGGAACGATCTCTCCGCTGGG
>CXWL01018545.1_pt1 | contig 66520 bp, 67 predicted proteins | sample 590931 | NCBI WGS metagenome assembly CXWL01 (sample SAMEA3498368, study PRJEB10139) | groundwater metagenome | biome: water well; material: biofilm material | place: Germany | collected 2015-04-27 | reverse complement strand
CGGATCAGCTTCTACTGCGCGCATCGACCGAGCACATTCTGATCGTGCGCGGTCTGCGAGCAAAGAAGCTGGCCGCCCGTCTCACACGCCTGCATTGCACGACCATCATTCCAATTCTTACCTCTTCCACACTCCCAGGCTGGCAGGGAGGAGTAGCCCTCGACTGCGCGCGTCGAACGAGGGCCTTCTGAGGCCGCGCGTTCCGCGAACAAAGAGGGCGCTCTTCATTGCCAACCACTCACGTCATACCCCTTCTCAAATAAACACCGCACCACCGCATCGCCGTAGGGAGGGTCCGGATCGAGCGGTCTATAGGCGCCGCCCACTGACCCGATGATGACGCCAAGCGCACCACCGGCTGCCGCCCCAATCGTCACACCTGCCACTCCGCCGATAAGTCCAGCCGACGCCCCGACTGCCGCGCCACTAATCAGACCCAGCCCAGCTCCAGCTGCCACGTTGCCACTTCGACTCCCGGTGCCAGGCTTCAGACCTGCGGCTTCGGCCTTCTGCTGACAAACGGCAACATCTATCTTTGCCGCTTCCCGCCCCTGCAGCTGGAACTTCGCATTCGACCGCAACATCGGCTCCGGCCCCGCACAAGCGACCAGACTCAAGAGAGACACAGCCAGAACAATTCGGCTGACGGATGTGCGTGCCTTCTTCCACGCCTCTCCCCAGTCACGGGATGGGTACCCCCTCATCATCGTGGGATGGCTCGGTTGGGCTTCACTGCGCACCCCTTTCTCACACACCCACTTCTTTCCCCACCTCGTAACGGGATGGACGGGGGTGACCTCAAGTGCGCGCGTCGAACGAGCACCTTCTGAGCGTGCGCGTTCCGCGAGCACAGAGGTCCCCCCTCCGTCCCGCCCCATCTTTACTGCCATCCCGTCACCTCATATCCTTTCTCTTGCAGACATCGATTCACAAAACTCGTATAGGCCTGATTCGGTTGCGACGGGCCGGCGAACGCGTGGTACAAACCCATCAGTAATCCCCATACCGCTCCGGTCGCTGCTCCGATCATCGAGCCTCGGCCTACTGAACCTGAGATCGCTCCACCAACCGCTCCGGCTGCCGCGCCGACTCCACCGCCCACCACGGTCCCGGTTGCGACACGACCGGCCTTTCCACTGCTCTCCTCAGCGCCTGCCGATTTTGCCAGTTCTCGGCACGTTTCAATGTCGTTCTCTGCAATCTCTTTTCCCACCGACTGCATATGCGCATTCGGATACAGAATGGGGCGCGCCGACGAGCACGCGGTGAGCAATAACACTCCGGCAACAATACACACCCCCCTGCGGCTCATGATGTCGTCAATCCCTTTCGATCTCCAAGGCCTAACCGAGTCATCACCGACTTCGCGGCGGCGCCTTTCACAAGAACACGTTTGTGCCGCCCGCTCGCGCCGGACAGTATCTGCACTGATGTAGAAGGAATCGACAATCGGCGGGCTAGAAACCGGATCAATTCGTCATTGGCTGCGCCATCGACCGGTGGGGCAGCCACTCTGATTTTGATCGCATCACCGTGAATGCCCACACACTCTGTGGTAGAAGCTTTAGGCTGGAGATGAACGGTCAGGATCGCTCCGTCTGTGGTGTCCTGCACAATTGACGCATTCATTCTAACAGGCTGTAGAAAAACTCGATGCACACATAAAGCACCGATGAAATATGCCAGAGAGAGCGATGACTCCAAAAACATCAGGATGCTCAAAAAGACCGTCCAGCAAGGCCGCAGGCGAGTCGAAACCGGAGGCGTACCCTCTGGGGTACGTTGAGGATTTCGATGAGCCGAGAACGACGCTGGCGGACTTTTTCAGCATCCTGCTATACAGGAGATTAGAAAATGGCCTTGACCAATTCTAGAATGCTGCGCTGCATATCGGGGTCGTCGGTGATCGGGCGGGCAATCGCCACGTCGCAGGCTCGGTCGGTCGCCACGCCTTGCCGGATGAGTGTCCCGGCATAGATCAGCAATCTGGTGCTGACACCTTCTTCCAAACCGTGATTCTTGAGGTTCCGCACCTTTCCGCCGAGTTTCACCAGGCTCGCGGCAAGATCACGGCTGATTCCCGCCTCCCGCTCGACCACGGTAGTTTCGACGTCAGGCGCCGGATAGTCGAACTCAATCGCCATGAAGCGCTGCTTCGTGCTTTGCTTCAAATCCTTGAGCACGCTCTGGTAACCGGGGTTATACGAAATCACCAGGAGGAAGTCGTCGGCTGCTTCGAGAATCTGGCCTTTCTTTTCAATCGGCAGGAAGCGGCGATCGTCGCTCAGAGGATGGATGATGACCGTGGTGTCCTTCCGCGCCTCGACGATTTCGTCCAAATAGACGATCGCGCCATGCTTCACGCCAAGCGTCAGCGGCCCATCAACCCAGACCGTCTCCTGGCCCTTAAGCAGATACCGCCCGACAAGATCGGAAGCGGTGAGATCCTCATGGCAGGCCACTGTAATTAAAGGACGTCTCAGCTTGTAGGCCATATGCTGGACGAATCGGGTCTTGCCGCAACCGGTCGGCCCCTTGAGCATGACCGGCATCTTACTGTTCGCCGCAATTGTAAACAAACCGATCTCGCCACGGACCTCCGCATAGAACGGCTCCTGCGTGATTCGATAGTGCCCGATGTCGAGTTCTCTCCCTTGCTGCATGACTGAGTCTCTCTGGTCTGTCTCGTCTATGTGGTGTATCTGGTTCTGTGCAGGCACGATAAACGGAACCGAGCCCGAAGATCAAGCGATCCAGGCTTCCGATTTCTCATACTTATCTCTTGGAGGGAGTGGCCGAGGCTGCCCTTTACTGCGCGCATCGAACAATATACATGCTCCGTCCAAGCTTGCTCGTTACCTCTCCAGGGATAGGGGCTGATTGATCTTCTACTGCGCGCGTCCAACGAGGGCCTTCGGAGGCCGCGCGTTGCGCGAGCAAAGAAGATCATCAGCCTCCATCCTACGCCGCTTTTACACTGTCCAACACTTCGCGCACTTTTTGCGTCAGCACAGGAGGGGAGAAGGGCTTCGGCAAGAATCCGGTCTGGCTGCTCACTCCCCCTTGATCGAACACCGGGTGGTCCGGATACCCCGACATGTAGAGTACTTTGATTTCCGGTCGAACGGTCAGAATCTTCTCCGCAACTTCTGGTCCGCTCATCTGCGGCATCACAACGTCTGTCAGCAACAGATGGATGGGACCCACGTATTTTGCGCTCGTCAGGAGAGCCTCGATGCCATGACGCGCCTCCAGCACCGTATAGCCTTGAAGCCGCAACGTCTCATGGACGAGACCACGAACTGCGGGCTCGTCCTCAACCAAGAGAATCGTTTCACAGCCACGTGCTGGACTAATCGCTTCAGCTGTCCCCTCCACTACTCCCGCCTTTTGTTCCACTCTCGGAAAATAAATACGGAAGGTGGCGCCACGGCCGGGCGCGCTCTCCACCGTAATATTGCCCCCGCTTTGCTTCACAATGCCATACACGGTCGAGAGTCCTAACCCGGTCCCTTTCCCTTTTTCCTTCGTCGTGAAGAACGGCTCGAACAGATGCGATCGAGTCTCCGCATCCATCCCATGACCGTTATCTCGAACCGCCAGCAGCACATACGAACCCGGCGCGACCCCCACCACATCCAAACGCACCTCGTCCCCGATCGTCACATTCCTGGTCTCGATCGTCAGGCGCCCGCCTTTGGGCATCGCATCACGCGCATTGACTACCAAGTTCATGATAACCTGCTCGACCTGTCCGGGATCTGCTTTAATGGCGCCGGTCGACGCATCTAGTTCGGCGCTGAACTCGATAATATCCTCGCCGATCAGACGCCTCAGCATGCCATCCATATTGGCGACGAGAGCATTGAGATCGAGAACCTTGGCGGCAACGAACTGACGGCGGCTGAATGCCAACAATTGACGGGTCAGTCCTGAGGCCCGATCCGCCGCCTTCTTCACTTCCTCCACATCCTTCCGCATGGCATCACTCGGTCCCAAACGGCCCAGGAGTAAGTCACTATATCCTCGAATCACCGTGAGGAGATTATTGAAGTCGTGCGCCATGCCGCCGGCCAATCGTCCCACTGCCTCCATCTTCTGCGCTTGTCGCAGCTGCGCTTCTGTTTCTCGCAACACGCCTTCCGTTCTCGCCCGTTCACCGAATTGGCCGATTTTGAGACCGATGTCTTCGACCATTCTCAACAACTCCTCATCGGACTGCCTCACCTGGCGGCTGAAGAGTTCGATGACGCCCTCGATCTCACTTCCTATGAGAATAGGAAATCCAAACGCTCCGTGAAACCCAACTTGTCGAGCCTGTGCTTCACGAGGGAAATTCGTGTCTACTGTGACGTCCGCCACCCAAGCTGGCTTGCCAGTGGCCCAAATACGTCCGGGCAAACCCTGCCCGCTTGTAAACACACGCTGCCAGGTGTCCTGGGTAAACGGATCGGCCGGCACGGATGGCGCCTTCCAGTGATCTAGACAGCGCAGCACCCCAGCCGCCTTATCCACCCGCCAGAACAGGCCCAGATCCCATTCCAAACTCTCCCCGATGGCCTGAATAATTTTCGGGACTGCCTCTTCGAGAGTCGTCGCCTCAGCGAGAACCCGGGTCACTGCATACTGAGACGCCAGACGCCGTTCAGCGCGACGGCGATTGGTGATATCCCTGATAAAAGCGCTGAAGATGTACGCATCCCCTATTTTTGCAGGCGATACCGACAGCTCAACGGGAAGCTCCCTCCCGTCCTTGTGGAGGGCGATAATTTCAATTCGGCGGTTTAAGATCGCTCCCGCCCCTGTTCGAAGAAATTCACGAAGGCCATGTTCATGCGCCTGGCGATCCCGCACAGGGATGATGGTTTCGGACAGAGCCCGCCCCATCGAGTCCTCACGGGACCATCCGAAAATCGCCGTGGCTTGTGCGTTCCAATCGGTCACCATCCCGGTCGAGTCGATGGTAATCACCCCGTCGAGCGCGGTATCGACGATGGCCCGATTTCTCTCCTGACTTTGGAGCAACGCGGCTTCAGCGGCTTTCGCCCAGGCGCTTTCCTGTTGCGCCTGCCGATGCTCTGCGCGCAATCGTGTCGTAGCCCAGAACAACAGACCCAGCATGGGAATCCAGACCGCCCCGCCGACGATCCCAACCTTCCATAAAAACGCATGAATAGGCGACAGGATGTCCTGTCGATCCATTCGCACCAAGACCGACCAGCCCAGTCCAGCAAACTCTCCAAAGCCCCTGGTCTGCGCATAGCCTGTCACCACCGGGACATGCCGTTGTAGGTGCTCTTCCTCGATAAACCCCGGCTCACCAGTCTCGCTCAACAGCACCGAAGGGAGTCTCAGCTCTTTGAGATTGATGCCCCCTTTGTGGAGCAAATCTGAATCGACAAATACCCTGCCCTGTTTCGTCAACATTTGGTACTCGATTCGCTCCCCCACTTCTGCCCCTGGTCGAGACTCAAGTGAGCGAATAGTTCTGGTAGTCATTTCCTCCAAAAATGGAACCCCCACCTGCAAAGCCACAACACCAAGGAACGTGTCATGTGAGTCGAGAATCGGGGCCGTAAACGTGATGGTGTCGACACTACTCTCTCCGGTATCCTGTACCGCGACATCGGCAATGTCGAGTCGTCGCGTCGCACGCGCAGTGACAAACGATGTGGCACGGCTATAATCACGCCCTACCAGTGAGGGCTCGGTCGACGCCACGACCGCGCCTTGAACGTCCATCACCGCTAACGACAAGTACACCGGGGCATATATCGTCCTCATCCACTTCAGATATTCGGAAAGATATTTCGGATCGGAGGTGCGCAATGAAACGGCTCGAGCCATCATAAGGGCGTCACCCTGGCGTTCGAACAACATCCGGTCGAGTTTCTCGGCCACTTCCGCCGCGGCCAGCGTCAGTTCGCCTCCTGTCGCCGCCACAAGGCGAGATTCGACAAACCGAATCAGACCGATACCGACGAGGACCGCGAATAGGGTCATGGCGATCAGGAGATGCGGCAACCATCGATAGCGGCGCAGATCGAGGAATGATAAGGCCGTTGGAGTCTTCATGATTCACGCATCGGGAACGCCATGAAGTTGGGAATCAGCATGGCGGGATGATAGGCCTGTTTTGATGCGCGCAATCCTGGGAGCCCCGCATCGTCCATCGTATTGATATATTCCGCTCCTTGAGCCACAGCCATCCTGCAGATCTCTCGAAATAGGTACTGCGCAAGACCTGGAAGTGTCCGGTCCGTCACCTCTAAGAGGACACAGAATGTCGTACTGGTCAACCAATAGCCGAATGTATAGGCGCACAGTCGGCCGTCAATCCTGACGACCCTTCCTGCGACTCGAAGGGCCGACGCCTGCGACCACATGACTTCGTGAGCCAGCGCGGCATCTTCCAACAGCATCACGCCGAACGATTCAAGCCCTTCAGCTCGCTTCTGCCGAGACCAACCCCCCAGGAGGGCGCGACAGTCCTGACGGTCTCTCGCCTCATAGGCGCGCATTTCAATGGACTGTTCTCGTTCACATCGATTGCACAATGCCCGTTGAGATTTATAGCGGTCGCCCGATAAGGCCGCGAGATCCGTTGCACGATACAGATAGTCCGGCTCCTTCGGCGTCACACGATATCCAAGCCGCTCGAACTCTGGAACCGATCGGATTGACACGTTCTCAACGCGGCTGACCGGTGAGTCGCCGTTCCAGCGTCGCAGCAAGCTCATCGCCTCGAACAGTGGCGCCTCGATCGAGCCGGTTCCGATTGGAGGGAGTGGCATGAACCAGCCGTCCGGCGATTGCGCGAAAAGGCAAACGGCCCCTTGAAGCTCCATCCACCAATAGGACAGCAATCCATTCCACATGTAATGATAGGCCGGTGAATAGGCCGCAAGCGGCTGATCGCCGTGCCATCCCGTACGATCCAAGGCCGCCGTCATGCGTGGAATATCGTCCACCGTGAACCGATGCAGCGGCGCAGACCCCCATTGACCGGCCAAGGCATCGGTAAGACGCGGAAGACGGGCAAGCACGATCACGTCCTCTTGAAACTGTCCGATCAGGCGAGGATTCGCAACAACCTGATCATGGGTGCCCGGTTGATCGAGCAAGGTCATCACTCGATCGGCATGACGCTGAATCTCTCCCGGAACCTCCTCTCGCATGAAGGGGCATTTCGTATCCCACCCCAACAGTATCTGATCGTGCGGCTCATCCCACATCAGCGCTAACGGATAGAGCTGACAATCGAGTGGACGATGTTCATAGATCCGGCAGGTTGAGGTGGCGCTCTCGAACATCGGGCACAGATACCCCTCTCCATGGGAATCGGGAACGAGGATCACCTGCGATCCACCCCGATCAGGAAAAGCGGTTTCTTTAGCGCCAGTGGCCAGCGCTCGAAGAATTTCGTTCTCGGTAAAATACGGACGGAGGGCGCTATCCGGGTCCGGGAACCGGCAACAGACATCGCACTGGAGACAGATGCGGCTCGGCACAAGTTGCGGCAGAGTCGCCGGTGGTGTCACGAAGGCGCCCACTAGGTCATCGGTACATGCAGGCATAAAAAAGTTCCGGTCGATTCGCAACCCATACTAACACCGTTCGGCAAACGCGCCCAAGGAGATGTTACTTTCGACCGACTCTTTCTCGCAACAGCACCTCTATGGCTATTTCTTGCCCGCGCTTCCCACCCGTGCGTCGTTCCCCCATTGGAACCCATGCCGCCCCCCCTCACCTTGCCCCTCCCCTTGTACGCTCATAAAGCCCATGTTACAGTTCTTTGACCTCGCATGAGGGGCTCTCATTCACATGGATACTGCCTCTACCTGACTTGTCTACCTCCGACCTCCTACACCGCTGCGGGATGATCCGTGACCAGCTGATCGACGCTGGACTCTTTCCGCCTCTGCCCGGTCAGGCTTCAACCTCCGAAGAGGGCGCAACCACGACAACCTGGCGCATTGCCACCACACCATTCTCTCTCACAACAGAACAGTTGGATTTTTTCCACCGACTCGGACCGCAACTCCTCTCTTTTTATCGAGCCCTGAACCGCCTCTATCACGACAGTGTACGCGGTCTCCAACCAGCTTGGATCGCAGGGTACCTCGACCAAGGAAAACCCGATGGTCTGCTGGCGTATAGCCGGATGAAACGGTTTCGCGACCAGCTTCCCGCAGTCATCCGACCGGATATCATCCCCACCCAGGACGGCATGGTCATCACCGAGCTTGACTCAGTCCCAGGAGGAATCGGGGCGACCGCATGCCTCTCGGCATTCTATGCCAAAGGCGAAGCTGCTGCCGGTCTCTCGCTCGTGGGAGGCTTTGAAGGGATGGTACAGGGGTTTGCGAATATGCTGAAGGCCCAGCTCACCGAGCCTAGTGGATGCGTCGCGATTCTGATATCGGAGGAAGCCAAAGACTATCGGCCTGAAATGACCTGGCTCACAGCACGCCTTCGAGCGATCGGCCTCAACGCCTACTGTGTGGAACCCCGTGATATTCGATTCACTGAAGAAGGCCTTCAGATAACCAGCGAGGGAATGGACCTGCCGATCGCTCTGATCTATCGTTTCTACGAGTTATTCGACCTCCTGAACATCCCCAAATCCGAACTCGTCCAATATGCGATCAAGAAGGGCCGAGTCGCCGTCACCCCCCCATACAAGCCGGCGTTGGAGGAAAAACTCGCCTTTGCCCTCCTCCATCACCCAGCCTTGCGGCCCTTCTGGGAGCAGGCATTGGGCCAGGAGGTCTTTCTGCATCTGACGACGATTATGCCGCGCACATGGATTCTCGATCCTGCGCCGATCCCTCCGTCCGCGACAATTCCAGGCTTAGCCATCGGGGGACGGGCCGTGATGAGCTGGCAGGATCTGGCCGCGGCAACCCAGAAAGAACGACACTTCGTGATCAAGCCATCGGGATTTTCTGAACTGGCTTGGGGCAGCCGGGGCGTATCGGTCGGACACGATATGCCTCAGAGCGAATGGGCCGGCGCCATCGACAAGGCCCTAGCTTCTTTTCCTCAAACACCCTATATCCTGCAAGAGTTTCACAAGGGCCGCCTGTACGAACTCGACTACTTCGATCCCGTGGGCGGTGAGATGAACCGCATGTCCGGCCGGGCCAGGCTCTCGCCCTATTATTTCGTGAGTGGCGAAAAGACCGAACTGGCTGGTATCCTGGCCACCGTCTGCCCGGCGGATAAGAAAGTGATCCACGGAATGAAAGACGCAGTCATGGTGCCGTGCGCGGTCGCACAGGAACAGTCCGAAAGTCATAAAGTCTGAAAGTCATAAAGCCCGTATCTGTTTCTTAATGATGACACTAAAACTTGATGACTTTCGACTTGACGACTGAACGTTTATGGCAATCACCCTCTATCACGTCGCCTGGTGTCCCGACTGTGAGGTGGTGCGACGGAAATTGGCGGACCTCCACGTCGAATACGAACAGGTCGTCGTGCCGGACTTTCGCCCGATGCGAAAAGTGGTCCACGACGTCTCAGGCCAGTATTATGTTCCAGTCCTCAAGGATGGAGACACCGTGCTGACGGAAACCGACGACATTCTCGATTACCTGGATCAGACCTACGGTCGGGAACACATGGCCGGCAGCTAGTTGCCGATCCACTCGACACTAAAGGAGACCGGCATGGAAGCATGGAGACGCATACTCGCCGACAGCATCGTGAAACCGAAAGACTTGGCAGACCGGCTCGGTGTCGATGCGAAAGAGATCGAATCCATCGTGGGCGACTATCCGATGCGCATTACCCCCACCGTACTGGCGACCATCAAAGAAAAGGGCGACGCCATTTGGAAACAGGTGGTCCCGGACATCGCCGAAATGGAGGACTTCGACGCGGAAGACGATCCGCTCGAGGAAGACTTGATGAGCCCGGTCCCCCATCTCGTCCACCGTTACCCAGATCGTGTCCTGCTGATGGTCACAAATCAGTGCCCGATCTATTGCCGGTTCTGCACGAGAAAACGGCTGGTTGGGAAGCCGGGTTTTCTCAAGAAAGGTGAACTCGATCAGGCCATCGCCTACTTGCGCGAGCATACAGAAGTGCGCGACGTCATCCTCTCAGGCGGCGACCCTCTGCTCCTGCCGGATCATTTATTGGAGCGGATACTCAAGGCCCTCCGCACAATCCCACATCTGGAGCTGGTTCGCCTTGGCTCTCGCGTCCCCGGCACGTTGCCGGAACGAATCACCCCGGAACTCTGCGCAATCGTGAAGAAGTACCATCCGATTTATATGAACCTGCACTTCAATCACCCGGATGAACTCACTCCGGAAGTGAAGACGGCCTGCGGAATGTTGGCCGATGCCGGCGTGCCGCTCGGCGCGCAAACTGTCTTGCTCAAAGGTGTCAACGACGATCCGGAGATCATGAAACGGTTGATGCATCAGCTCCTGCTTGCCCGCATCAAGCCCTACTATCTCTACCAAGCGGACCTGACAAAGGGCACGAACCACTTCCGCACGACCGTCGAAACGGGGCTGAACATCGTGAAGTCGTTGCAGGGACACACCAGCGGGATGGCCGTCCCGCACTTCGTCATCGATGCGCCGGGCGGAGGCGGCAAAATCCCCTTGCTCCCCAGTGACTACATGGTGCACATGGACGAAGAGGGAGCGGTCCTGCGAAACTACGAGAACAAAACCTTCCACTACCCACAGCCGAAGGGGACCGCCAGTCGTGAGCTTCCGATGGTCGGTGCGCGAACCTCCTATGAGAGTTCGGCTGAAGCGTTCGCATCCTGCGGTGACAGTTATCCCGACCGCGACGTTTATGCCTCCTGGGGCAACAGTTGCGGTGGAGACGCGGACGACCTGTGAGCACCGGCGCCACGCAAGGCATTTTGCCCTACCAGCAGATCACGCAGCTGATCGCAAGCGGCGCGGTCTATGCCGACGTGCCAATCGAAGACCGACAGATCCAGCCGGCGAGTCTCGATCTGCGTCTGGGGCGCAAGGCCTACCGGCTTATCAGCAGTTTCCTGCCGGAGTTATCCGCGATCACAAGCCGCCTCAATATCTTGGATTTCTACCAGTCCGATCTCGTGATGTACGAGATGGACCTGACCGAAGGGGCCATTCTTGAAAAAGGCCACGTCTACCTGGTGCCGCTCTTAGAGCATGTCGTCTTACCCAAGACCCTCCGGGCTCGGACTAATCCCAAAAGCACGACTGGCCGACTGGATGTCTTTACCCGTGTTGTGACGGATCTCAACACCGGGTTCGATGAGATCCGAGCCGGCTATTCCGGCCCCCTCTATTTGGAAATCGTCCCACGCTCGTTCGCGATCAAGGTGAAAACTGGCTACTCCCTCAATCAAATTCGCTTTGTGCGCGGCATTGCCACCGTGTCAGACCGGTCACTGCAGACGATTCACCTGCGAGACCCCCTGCTCTACCACAACCTCCCCACAAAGCGCGCCCTGAGCGCCCGCGATCTCCGGACGGATCGCGGCCTGTTCCTCCGCATCGATCTGAAGGGGGACGACCGAAGCAGTTCGCCGATTATCGGCTATCGGGCGAAGAAAAATAGCCATGTGATCGATCTGTCGAAAGTCGGCCACTATGCGGCGCTCGACTTTTGGGAGCCCCTGTACCGCCACCGCCAAGACAGTCTCCTCTTGGAGCCTGAGGAGTTTTACATTCTTGCGTCGAAAGAACGGATCTGCGTGCCCGCCGGCTACGCGGCCGAGATGGTCGCGTTCGAAGCAGCCTGCGGTGAGTTACGAACTCACTATGCCGGGTTTTTTGACCCAGGATTTGGACACGGCCGCGGTGAGTTGCACGGCACTCAAGTAGTCCTGGAAGTTCGCCCTCATGACGTCCCCTTCCTGATCCATGATGGACAAACTTTTTTTAAGGTTGTATACGACAGGATGCTCGCACGCCCCAGTCGGCTCTATGGCACGGCACTCGGATCCTCGTATCAGCGCCAAGGGTTGACCTTGAGCAAGCATTTCAAGGTCTAACCCGAATGCTCACGATCCGTACAAGGCATCTCATGAAACGTCGCTCGCTCTCGATTCAGACGTGTCATGCGTCATGTTTCACATATCGCCGACGACGAGGAATCAGCTGACGATGCAATCAGAACCGACCAACGAGCCGGAGCGACGCAAACCGGACGACGATTCCGGGGGCGACAACCAGTTGCGTGTCGCCGGGATGATTGTGGGCATTGCCCTCATTTTTCTCGGGTTCCTCGACGTCTTTCTCTCGATCAGCGGCGGATTCGAGATCGACGTCATTCCGTTCATGATTTATTTCGCAGGCGTCGCCGTATGGGCAAACTCGGTCGTCGAAAATGTGACGATCCGCTACAGCCTCATCGGCGGAGCCCTCCTGCTCGCAGCCCTCTTCTACCACTATGGGGAAGTCCTCTTCTGGCACAAGCAAGTGTTGTTTTGGACAACCGTGGTTGTCGTCATGTATTTTATGTTCTACGAACCGAAAAAGCGCAGCTGATAAAACTGGTCTATCTGGTTCGTTTGGTTGGTTGATCCGAGTCAACCAAAAAAACCAGACAAACCAAATAGACCAAATGAACAAGTCGGTTGACGTGTCATGGCGATACCGATTTCGGTCATCATCCCTACCTTGAACGAAGCGCGAACGATCACAGCGACACTCGCCCACACCGCGTCGCTCGGCTTCGATGAACTGATCGTCGTCGATGGAGGAAGCACCGATGAGACTCTCGCGCTCGTTGAATCACACCGACTCAACACTCAGTCCTCCGCACTCAGTCCAATACAATGGGTCACCGCTCCACCCGGACGCGCTCGGCAGATGAACGAAGGCGTAAAAGCCAGTGGCGGAGAAATTCTCTTATTTCTCCATGCCGACACCCTGCTACCAGACGATGCCAAAATAACGATCGATACGGCATTGGTCGATCAGCGGACGGTGGGCGGACGGTTCGATGTCCGATTCAATCATCCGTCAATATGGGGAACGGTCATCAGTTGGACCATGAACTGGAGATCGAGACTGAGCGGCCTCGCCACCGGCGATCAAGCCCTGTTCGTACGCCGCCGCATTTTCGAACAGATGGGAGGCTTCTCCGATATCCCGTTGATGGAAGACATCGAGTTCTCCCGCAGGCTCAAACACATGGGAGCGATCGCACCCCTCACTGCAACCGTGACCACTTCGTTTCGCCGATGGGAACAGCATGGCCCCCTGCGGACGATTCTGCTAATGTGGGCGTTACGGTTCTTGTATTGGGTTGGAGTGGCCCCACATACCCTGAGTCGATGGTATGGATTGGCGCGATAACTCATGAAGCAGCCTTCCGCCCCATCGTCTCACGCCTCACGGTTCGACAAGCTCACCGTCCCGAGCTCAGTCGAGGGACGCCTCACGCCTCACGCGGCGCTCGTGATTTTTGCCAAGGCCCCGATCCCCGGCGAGGTGAAAACACGACTCTGCCCGCCGTTGACGCCAGACGAAGCAGCCACCCTGCACGGCAGCTTTGTCCTCGACATGCTGGAGCGGACCAAACTCGCTGTGACAAAGTTGCAACTTCCCTTCCATCGATACTTGGCCTGCGCGCCTTCATCTGAGTTGGTGTTCTTCAAAATTATGGAAGAGCGGCAGGGTGTTCGTCTGCTGGATCAGGGAGGAGAAGACTTGGGCCAGCGGATGCACCGCACCTTTGCCGCCCTATTCGCCAAGGGCTATACACACGTCATCATCGTGGGGACCGACGTTCCGACCTTACCCCTCTCGATCTATCAGGAAGCGCTGACGCTGCTGGAAAAATCTGACGTGGTCTTGGGACCGGCCCTGGACGGCGGCTACTACCTCATCGGGCTCAAGCAACCGGCAGGACAACTCTTTACTGGAGTGCCCTGGTCCACCGATCAAGTCCTCGCTGTCACGCAGCAGAATGCCAAAAAACTTGGCCTGTCTGTCGGGCTCACCACCGCCTGGCGCGACGTGGATACCATCGCAGACTTACAATCGCTCATCGCAGAATGCCAGGAAGATAACAAGAAACCCAAGCAAGACCGGTCCTTCTCCACACGAACAGCGGGCGCCTTACAACTACTCGCCACTAGACTCAAAACCCGATAAGATAACGCCCGTCCACGCCAGTCATGAAAGGGATCATTGATGGCAGAGCGAGTCGCACTCATCACAGGCGGAGCCAAAGGCATTGGACGGGGGATCGCGCTCGACCTGGCAGCGCAACAGTGGTCGGTCGCCATCTGCTACCGCACGAGCGAGACAGAAGCAAAAACCACAGCCGACGCGATCACCAGCCGTGGAGGTCGTGCGCTCTCGATTCGCTGTGACGTGTCGGATCCCCAGGCGGCCAAAGAGCTCATCACCCAAGTCGAACAGCAGTGGGGACATATCGATGCGCTGATCAACGGCGCCGGCCCCTACCATCGTGTGAACCTGCTTGAGGAAACAGTCGCGGGCTGGAACGAGATGTTCGACGGCAACCTCCATCCTATTTTCTATCTGGCCCAAGCGGTGGCGCCGGGAATGAAAACTCGCAAATCCGGTCGCATCATTAGCTTCAGCATGGCCAACGCCGACCAGATGGTGTCCCAGCCGGATGTCACAGCCCATTACATCGCCAAGGCCGGCGTCTTGATTCTGACTCGCACACTGGCCAAACTGCTGGCGCCTCACGGCATTACCGTCAATGCCATCTCGCCCGGCTTCATCGATTCAGGCAGCGCGCCGCCGGGAGAGCTCGCCGGCATGACCAAACGCATTCCCGCCGGCTACATTGGAACCATAGACGACACCGTGGCTGCCGTGCGCTATCTCCTCAGCGACGAAGCACGGTACGTGAATGGGGCGAATATTCAAATCAGTGGAGCGTGGGGGGTGTGAGAAGGCTGGACAACCTCGGCTCTTTGCTCGCGCAACGCGCGGCCTCGGAAGGCCCTCGTTGGACGCGCGCAGTTGAGCCAAAGTTGTCCAGCCCTCTCTGAATGACAAAGAAGTAAAACATAAATGGTAGCCTGAGTGCCTTTCTTGCTCGCAGAACGCGCACATTCAGAAAGTGCTCGTTCGATATGCGCAGTGAAAGAGCGGTTCAGGCCACCCTCTGATTGGAGTGAAGTTAAGAGGGAGGGCATATGAAATCAGAACAAGAACGGACAGCTCACAGTCGGTTTGTCCAGGCCTTGCAGCACGAACATCTGACGTGTGCTCAGCCTGGGTGCGGCGGAGCGATGAATGTCACAGACCACACCCCCCATCTCGGTCGGATCAAGATCTACGAAGCCGAATGTAAACAGTGTCATACGAAAGAACAGATTACCGGAAAAGAACAGCCGACCCCACCGTGGGACGGCGCCTCAATCACCATGATGGCCGAAGTGCATCTCCTACACGAACAACCCACTTGCCCCTTCGACGACACCCCCATCACCTTTACCTCCATGCCGAATCCCAGACGCAAAGCCCGCTACCGCCTCTCCTGCTTCTACTGCGGCCGCCACGCGGAGTTGAACTGGCCGCCTCCGGAAGCCAAGAGATGAGGAACGGCACCCATGTTGGTTCTTTGCTCCCGGAGCGCGCGCCCTCAGAAGGGCCTCGCTCGACGGCCGCAGTCGAACCAAACATGGGTGTCGTTCCGAGAGGAAAAACTAGCAAGCTTGGACGGACCATTTATATGGCCCTCGTTGGACGCGCACAGGTGAGGTCAGCCTCCTCATCCCGCGCAGAGATTGTGCCATGAAGAAGCGCTTGCCGAATCAAAGAAACGGTTACCAATCAACATACATGCCGAGATTTTTAGCGGCCTAACGTTCTCGATCACCCGTGCGAGCAAACACCCGCTTGCGGGCATCGGCTGTGGATCGGGTGGATAGGGGAGCTATTTCTTAGGGGGGACATCGCCGAGGAGCTCAAAATCCGTAATCAACCCCACAACTTCACCTCCACCCGCCAACCGCGCACCAACGATTCTCTTACCTTGTGCCTCTTCGGCTTGAATAACGATTACGGGGGTTTTCTTGTTTCCCTCTCTAAAGTAGGCATACTGCGGAATAGCCAGCTTCAGCGGTTTCCCGATCGGTTTGCCCCCTGATGCGGCAACAAAAACAGCATTGCCGGCGTTCACATCTGCCTGGGTTGCGGTGCGCCCCACAATAAATCCCTGCTTTGGCAAAGGCGGCCACTCTGCAGCTTGGGCTGAGATACTGGCGCCGACGATTCCCAGAAGAAGTAAGATAGATCTCCGCAGTAGTGACATCTTTGCTTCCTAACGTTCGCAATGACCGGGCGCCGGAGCGCGAAGCGCAACGGGAATCCAAGTGCGAAGCTGTTGGGCAGTCCGGTCGATTGCGTTTTTGGGCCACATGCTATGCGTATCCGAATCTGTGGATGTCCTGGCGACGACAGATCTTGTCACTTGGTACGACTTCCTCGCTCTTGTCGCTGAGAAAGGCGCCCTTCACTTCAATTGAACTGGCTCGAGATGCACGTAGACCCCAAATTGCATTCTCTTGCTGTTCCGGATCGGGGCGGGTTCTATGCGCAAAAGCATCAAGGGCAGCGAGTGCATTGCAACGCCATAGCGGAACTACTATTTCTTCGATGAGTTGATGGTTGAAGGCAAAGGATGCCTCAGGCAACCAGACTTTGGCCGAACAAGTTGAAAGTGCTAGGCGGATGCGATCGACGGACATGAGGGCCTTGGCAGGATGCGCCCCCGCGTAGGTGATCAGCCGATCTGCGAGGAAGGCGATCAGCTTCGCATTCTGTTTTTGTCCTTCGTCGGGATCGGCAAGATACTGCGCTCTGTATCCAGCAGGACTGTTGAAGAAAAGATCGACAGTGTGATCAGGTAGTGCCAACTCGAACTCAGGACGATGGCATTGCCTGAGAATTCCGGTCTTGCCACGGCAGACTTCGAATTTCACCACTGAGGCTTCGGCGAGAACGCGTTCAATAATCTCCGAGAACGCTGCGGGCCGTTCCAGCCCAATGCGGCGCTGTTCATCGAACCGAGGTGCAAACTGCCACGTGATCTCGTTCGGATTCATCTCGATGAGGCCTAACTATGTATTATCTGATTCCGTATAAGATGCCAATTGCCTTGCGACGCTGGATAAGACCCTTGCGGTATCCTGCCAGGATTGAGACCTCAGTCCAAGTGATTTATTCTCAGTTCACCTCTAACCGTACTCACGCGATGGCCTGGTTTGGTCCCCCTGCGCACATCGGACGAGCATATTCTGATCGTGCGCGTTCCGCGAGTAGACCTCTCTTCTTTTTCCTCTCCCCACCGCTGCTGAAATCGCAAGAGTAGGCTGATGGGCGGAAACGGAGATCGCCATCACCGGAGAGGGCGGGACACAACTTGCCGCGGCTCGCGGCCGTTGCTCTTTCTTTTCTCCTCCCCCCTTGCCGCTGCTAGGGAAAGAACGAGGGCGGCGGTTGTGCTCTCACTGCGCGCGTCCAACGAGGGCCTTCCAGGCCGCGCGTTGCGCGAGCACAAGAGCATGACAGCCGTCCTCTCTTTTTCTTTCCCTTCCTCCCTCCAGCCGCTGAGTGACAAAAATAGGAAGGGCGTCTGTCGAACTCTCGATTGCGCGCGTCGAACGAGCACATTCTGATCGTGCGCGTTCCGCGAGCAGGAGAGTTTGGCAGACGCCCTTCCTGATCTTTCCGACCGACCTATTTTCCGAACGCTTTTTTCAGCAGCGGCTCTATCTCACCTTTGGCCGCCATCGGATCGAGCACATCGGTGTCGCCGTAAAACTGCCCGTCGATAAACACCTTGGGGAGGGTCGGCCAGTTGGTCATTTTTGCGAGCGCCTCTCGCTTGCTCGGTTGAGACAGGACGTCGATCAGTTCAAACGGGTATCCGTACTTGTCGAAGAACTGTATTGTCTCTCTCGTGAACCCGCACATCGGCATCTGTTTGGTGCCCTTGCCGTAGATCAAAATCTTGTGCGCGGCGACTTCTTTGTTAATTTCATCCTGAATGGGATCTGCCATGGCTCGGCCTCCTAGGTTTCATCTGTGGTTTTCGCTGTAATTTCGAGTGCATGAATCCGCCCGTCTTTCATCGGGGCATCCAACGCCTGATAGATCATTCGATGCCGATCCAACAAATTCTTCCCTGCGAAGGCTGCCGAGATCACCACCACTTTCAGATGATCCATGGTGCCGGTCCGGTCCGAAACCGTGACAGCAGCATCCGGCATCATCTGGCGCACATACTCTGTCAGAACATCCGGCGTAATCATGCTCCCTCCAATTTCATAGGTTTCAGATTACCTCAGCGCCAGGCCCAAAGGCAATTCGCGGTCTATCTATCTGGTCTATCTCGTCTGTCTGGTTCATCTGGTTTCTCTGGTTTGTGTTGTTCAACCAAACAAACGAAACAAACCACATCAACCAAAGCAACGAGCCCCGCCCTGGTGGTGGATTTCAGCATAGGCTGGTGGATAGCCACCACATCCATTCTTATCGCGTCACGACAAGACGTCACTTTACCGGAGAACTTAGGCCATTGCCCTATGTCCATAATGGCACAAGCCTTGCGCTTCACTTGAAACAAGAACGCGTGAGCCGGCCATGACGCAACCACATCGACCTATCAACCAAGGAGGGTGCCATGGATGAGTTCAAGTCTGGTTTTTTTGTCGGAGGAGAGGCGTGCGAGGGACGAGTGCTCGTGGTGGACGACGAACCGGATATTCGCAGGGTCGTCAGGATGACGCTGCAGAAGGCCGGCTACGAAGTCCTTGAAGCGGAAAATGGCGAGAGAGCGATCGAGGTCATCAATGCCGGAGAAAATCGGCTCCTCCTCGACGTCGTCATCTGCGACATTCGTATGCCGAAAATCAATGGCGCTGAAGTCGTCGCCTACTTCAGAGACCAATACCCTCGCGTCCCGCTGATCGTGCTGACCGGCTTCCCGGATACAGATATGGCGACCTCGTTCCTCCGGCAAGGTGTCGTGGACTATCTCGTCAAGCCGATCGAAGGAGAGAAACTGAAATCGGCCGTTGCGCGAGCGATTGAACAACGTGAACTTGCTCGGCTGTGACCATGGGCCTCCGCTCTGTCTTGTTGATTTGGTTTGTTCGGTTGGACGAGGCTAACCAGAAGGGCCTGACAGACCGATTCGTAGGGTCATAACTCCTCAAAGTGGAGCAGGACCGAATGGATAGCTCTGATCCTACCAAGGTCGCCATTTTGGGAGCAGGTCGTGGCGGCCGTGCGCTGCTAGATCTGCTGCACCACATCCCGTCGGTTGAAATTGTCGGGATTGCAGACCGTAATCCCAATGCGCCGGGGTTGGAGCGCGCGCGTGAGCTGCAGATTTCCGTCGCCGCCACTGTCTCGGATCTCATCAGCAACCATGGTGTGAATCTGATCTTGGATGTCACGGGCGACCCGGAGATGGAGACCTATCTGCATACCCATAAGCCTCCTCCCGTCAACATCCTCAGTGGATCGGCCTCTCGCCTGCTGTGGAAACTGATTCTGCACGAAGCCAAACTCGAAGCCGAGCTCCTTCAGTCGGAAAAGCTTGCGGGGATCGGCTCCTTTGCTGCAGGGATCGCGCACGACATCAATAACCCGTTGCAACTGATCTTGGGCCTGGCGGAGAACCTTGCAGAGGAACGGGATCTGAGCGCCGTGCACGAACAAGCGTTGGACATTATCGAGGCCGTCAAACGAACGAGCGCCATCTGCCGAGACCTCACCCGCTACTCGCGGCTCGCGTCCCCCCATGAGGATATGTTGGTGCCGCTCAACGACAAGCTGGACGAGGCGCTGAAGATTGCGCGTTACGCATCGAGTTTTCACGACATTGAGATGATCAAACAGTACCGGCCAGGCGCCGCCGTGAAAGGCAATCCGGATGAGCTGCTCCACGTCCTCGTTAACCTCATCACCAATGCGGTCCATGCTATGGAGCGAGGCGGCGGCACACTGACGATCGAGACCGCGCTCCATGACCGGCAGATCGCCATCCGAATCTCCGACACAGGCTGCGGGATCGCTCCGGATCAAATGCACGAGATCTTCGAGCCGTTTTTTACCACGAAGGCTCCGGGAAAAGGCACGGGGCTGGGGCTGTATAACGTCAAAACCATTGTCGACAAAATGCACGGCACGATCGCCGTCGACAGTCAGATCGATAAGGGAACGACTTTTACTTTGACCTTCCCCAACGCCGAGCCGGTCTGACAAGGATGTCTGTGATGAATTCCGCGCAACCCGCGCCTCGCGTTGAAACGAGGTGGGGGCTCCAGCTCAAACTGATCCTGTCTATGTTGCTGGTCGGGATTGTTCCCCTCATGGTGGGTCTGGGGCTTGCCTTCTGGCAAGGGTCTCGCGAGATCCAGGTCGTCAACGGCGAAAGCTTCAAGGCTCTGGCCGAAGAAACGGCGCGAAAGGTCGATCTCTTGATATCGGATGAAGTCGGCCGGACAGCACGGATTGCCGCGGACTCTTCGATTATCTTCGAGCTCGAGCAACGGCGCGACGCTTTACTGGACATGACCCAAGATGAACGACGCCGGACGGTTGAGCGGCTCAAGAATGGCTGGGAAGGGAAAGACACCGCAGTAGTCCAGACCATCACAGCAGGCAAAATCGCCGGCACGATTCAGGACTATCTCTCCGGAGCCAAGAGTGAAGCCGACCAATTGATCCCCCAAGTGATCCGATCTGCCACCAAGATGCTGTATCTCACCGATGTCGAAGGCAACCTGGTTGCCTCATCGACCACGATGCCACCCTTTGCCAATAAAGATACGAGCTGGTGGAAAGGCGCCTCACATCGTGGAGTCGGCCAGCTTTTCATCGAAGATGTCCACTTCGATGAACGGGTTCAGAGTTATGTCATCAGCATCTCGCTTCCCATTATGGATCGCATCGGCTATGAAGCCGTCGGCGTGCTCCACCGTGTGATCGATGCCAAAGAGCTGATTTCGCCTTCGATTTCTCCCATTCGCTTTGGCAAGACCGGACATGTGATGCTGATCGACCATCGCGGCATTGTCATGAGCTGCCCCATTTTACCGACCGGCGTCCCTCTCTCCGATGCACAGCTTATTCCCCTTGTCACGCCTGCCCAGCCAGGCTGGGTTAGCGCGCCGAGCGATGGCCACGGCGGACGATCGACCTCGTTGATCGGATTCGCACTAGTGCCCGAAACCAGCCGCGCGACCAATGCCGATCGAGGCAAAAGCTCTTGGCACACCTTCGTATGGCAATCATCCGACGAACTCTTCGCCCCGATACGGCATCTCCTCACCTGGATGGCGCTATTCAGTCTCCTCGCCGTCGGACTCATGACGAGTCTCGGCTACCTTGCGGCCCATCGCATCGTCAAGCCAGTGCGCCAGTTACAGGCTGCGGCGCAGTTGATTGGGCGCGGTGAGCTTCAGAAGCCCATCGATATTCAGACCGGCGATGAGCTTCAAGATTTAGCCGACGAATTCAATCGAATGAATCGCCAATTAGAAGCAGCCTTTGCAGGCCTGACCGATCAAGTGACCATCAAGACGCAACAAGTGGAGTCCCTGCTTCACTCCACAGACCAAATCTTGGATGCAGTCCCAACTCCGATCATCATGGTCGATCAGGACGAACAGGTGCAGTACATCAACCGGGTCGGACGAGACTCCTTTCAGGCCATGCCTGATTCGACCACATCAATCCCGTTGTTCGACATACTGCCCGTCGATGCCGCCGGACGAGCGCACCTGCGAAAAGAATTCAGACGCGCGCGGAGCGGAGACAATACCGCGACAATATCTGAGACAGAAGATACCGGCGGCGTCAACCGTGCCCGAGATCCGTTGGCCCCCGTGATGGGAACGGTGGAACCGAGCAACCGGCAGGAGATTCAGATTGGTTCCCGGCGATACCACTATCAGTGGTTTCACATGGGGGGAAGAAATCAGGGAGAGGATCGGATCGGCCTTGTCTTCAGAGACACCACTGACGACAGCCTCCTCCAAGACCGGCTCATTCAGGCCGAGAAATCAGGCAGCCTGGGGACCCTCACCGCCGGAATCGGACATGAGTTGAACAATCCGCTCTTCGGAATTCTCGGACTGGGAGAAGCCATCGAAGATGAGGCCAACCTCGACCGCGTGAGATCCTATGCCCGCGACATCGTCCAGCACGGTCGTCGGATGGCCGATATTATTCGGGACTTCACCGGCGTCACGGCTCGCGAGACGTCGGACCAACGGCAACCGGTTCACCTCGAACGGGAACTCGATCGAGCCATCGCGACACTCACGGACGGCATGGATACCTCGAAGCTGACGATCCAGAAAACGTACGCGGGAGACACCTGCGTACTGGCCCTCCCAGACCAACTCAGACAGGCCTTCACAAATGTATTGATGAATGCCCTTCAAGCCATGAAGGACCAGGGCGCCTTGCGTCTCTCAACCGCGCTGGCCGATACATCTGTCGTCACCACGATCGCAGACTCAGGTCCCGGCATTCCGAAACAGCACCTCTCGAAAGTGTTCGATCCCTTCTTCACCACCAAGGGACAAGGCGAAGGATCCGGACTCGGCCTGACCGTCGCGCGCCGCATCATCAAGAAATTCGGGGGAGACATCAGAGTTGAAAGCCAGGAAGGGAACGGCACGACCTGCATCGTCACCCTCCCGATCATTCCCCTTACACCGCCCACACAGGAGGCTTCATGCGCCGAGTCACCATCTCGTTCTACGCTGCAGCCCTCGCCGTTGTAACGTTCGGAGTCTGGTGGGCTCCCTCTGTCTCTTCCGCAAAGGAACGATCCGGGTCGTCCGGCATCCCACCGGAGAAAGCCGCGGCCTATGTCTATGCCGTCATCAAGGCCGATCGCACGCTGTACACGACGGAGATCGTCAATCGACTCCAGGCAAAAGGCGTCACCACAGCATCCGAACATTGGGAACAGGAGAACGCCCTCATGTTGCCGGCTCAGTTTCTCCAACATTCAGGTAAACTGGCGGCTGAAGACGGAAGCGGGGTTCGATATCGACTGATCGGTCTCTGGCCTATCTACCAGCGCAACGCTCCGGCGAGCGACCTAGAACGCAACGGGTTGGAGTCTCTCAGAAAGAATCCGGACCTGCCGGTCACCGGAATTGTGAACAGTGGGCGCAAACAATACTTTCAGGCGATCTATTCCGACCTCGCCGTCTCACAGGCCTGCATCGACTGCCACAACAGTCATCGGCTCAGCCCGAAACGGGACTTTAAGCTCAACGATGTGATGGGCGGGATCGCCATCACCATCCCGCTGGAATAGGGGTGGCAAGACGCGCGAGATTAGGGACAGCACAAGGAGAGAAAGGAACTGAGCGTGAAGCGCGGCCATTTCGTCATGAATTGGAGACGCGCAGGGGAGACGCTACGGGCCGGTGACGGCGCTTAGTCGCGAGCGTCTTTCTCAACTGTCACAATCTGCTTGGCTCGGTGTGCGGAAAGATCGCTGACGCTGCCCGGCAACTTCGGAAGGTCGTCTGACCAAACGGCCACTCCCATATCCGTCGCGCCTTGAAGCTTCGCGCCTTCTTCCATGATGAGTGTCGGCGTCAGAATTTCTCCGATGAGCGTCGCCGTTTTCAGCAACTGGACTCGCTCGGTTGCGGTCACCTTCGCCTTGATGCGACCGCTGCTGACCACCGTGCCGGCCGTGATCATTCCCTGCACCAATCCATCCTCGCCGATGATGACATGCCCCTTGGTCTGAATTTCTCCATCGAGACGGCCATCGATTCGCACCGTCCCTTCAACATGAATCTCGCCTTTTAACACCACCCCTTTGGCCAACAGGGTAATGTTGTCGTCTCCGGCAAAGCTACTACTTTTCATGCGTCATCCCCCCTTTCACACCCGACCATTGACGGCAGCTTACACCATTCCTCCCAACACGGCCTAGGAGAATCCAAAAGTATGCCTGAGCCGGTCCCATATTCCTCCTCCATGCACCTCGCAATACACGCTGGGCTCTGTCCCCTCGATGAACACCTCCGATACCTGTTCTGGACATTGAGACGTGGCCAACTGTCCGGTCTTCGGATCGATCGTGCGGGCGACAACACCGGACGGCATGACGAATGTGGGGGCAGTGGGGGGAATGATCCGGCGCGCAAGATCCATCCAAATCGGGAGGGCCGCCTGCGACCCCGTGAGACGCAGGGGCCGTTCATCGTCGTATCCCACCCAAACCCCGATGACCACATCGGACGTATAGCCCACAAACCAGGCGTCGCGATAGCCGTCGGTGGTGCCGGTTTTTCCTGCTACCGAGCCTTGGAGTCCGATCGCTCTGGCTTTACTCGCAGTGCCTCGCTGGATGACGCCTTCGAGGAGAGATGTCAACACATAGGCCCCTTGAGGCGAAACCGCTTGCTGTCGATCGGGCACAGCGCTCCAAACGATATCCCCCTGTCGATCTCTCGTCGATCGCACTGCAGTCGGCTTGACGGCGATCCCCCCGTTGGCGACCGCTCCATACGCCGCCGTGATCTCCATCAAGGACACCGACGAACTGCCCAAAGCCACCGATGACAAATCATCACCGATGGCGCTCGTCACACCGAGACGATGCAACAGCTGCACGATCGGCTTCGCCCCCAGAGTCTTGGCTGCCCGCACCGCCGGCACATTGAACGATTGCTCCAAGGCACTCCGCACGGTGACAGGCCCGTGAAATTGTTTGTCGTAATTCTGCGGAGACCAGGGGCCGGTCTCCGACTCAAAGGTCACCGGCTCATCTGCCAACAAACTCGCAGCGGTCAACTGGCCGGCCTGTCCCTCGCGAGCCGCTTCCAGCGCCGCAAGATAGACGAAGGGTTTGAAGAGCGAGCCCGGTTGCCGCCGCGCCTGAACAGCGCGGTTGAATTGACTCTGCCGGTAATCCCGCCCTCCCACCAACGCCAGAATGGACCCGGTCTTTGGGTCGAGCACGACTACCGCTCCTTGCACCGGCCCCATCGCGCTCTTGAGATGAGGATGCGCTTCCTCTAACTTGGCCAATCCTTTCTCCAACGATTCGGTGGCCGCCTGCTGGATCATCGAGTCGAGCGTGCTGTCGATCCGCAAACCTTCCGGCAAGGGAACTACGCCGGCCTCCTCGACCTGGCGAAGAGCGGCATCGACGAAGTAAGGCGCATCGGTCAGGACATCCTCCGACCGATACACGCGTAGCGGTTGATTCATGGCATGTTTCGAGATCTCCTCCGTCAGGAGACCTGTCTCCCGCAGCCGCCGCAACACGACATCGCGCCGCTGCTTCGCCTGCTCGGGATGTTTCGTCGGCGCATAACTGTTGGGCCCCTTGATCAAGCCGGCAATCATCGCGATCTCTTCGACCGTCAATTCCTGAAGGGTCTTGCCGAAGTAGCGATGGGCTGCCTCATGCACTCCATAGATCGAGACGAATCCCGCCTGTCCGAGATAAATTTCATTCAAGTAGCTTTCGAGGATGTCCTGTTTCGTATATTTCACTTCCAATACCAGCGCCGCCAGAGCTTCTTTGAATTTTCGCCCCATCGTCCGCTGCGGCGAATAAAATAAATTCTTCGCGAGTTGCTGCGTGATCGTGCTGCCGCCCTGCACCACCCCGCCCTTGGTAACATTGGTCCAGACCGCCCGTCCAACCGCGACCGGATCGATGCCGAAATGGGAGTAGAACCGGTGATCTTCAATGGTCAACACCGTTTCAACGATCCGTGGAGGAATCTGCGCGAATGGAACCCATTCGCGCACCTGGCGCGACTCACCGCGCACCCCACTCAGAAGCTCCGGCTCCAGGAAGACAGAAAAAAGCGGTGTCCCATCGAGCTGAGACAAGACCTCCACCACTCGCCCCTGATCCAACGGCAACGTCACTGTCGTCGCACCGACATAGGCCTCCGGCTGCGAATGAAGATAGATCGTCAAGGCCTCATCGGTCAGCCGATAATCTCCGGGAGACTGCACGGGCACATTCACTCGCCGATAGCCCAGCCGTTGCAGCCGCTCAGGAAGGCGGCTGTGCACAAGCGAAAGATCCGGTTGCAACAGGAAGGGCGCACTATACAAACGCAGCGGAGGATGCTCATCGCTCTTGGGCAGAGCAAGGAAAGTCGCTAAGTAGGCGCCATACGCCACAATGACGAGGCACAGCGCAACGGCAAGGCCCACTAGGCCCACGCTCGTATATGTCACCCATCGGGCAGGTCTATTCATCGTTATCGTTCAGAAGCCTCGACACAGCATAACCGATAAGCAGGACGAGTTGATCTGGTTCATCTGGTTTTTCTGGTCTATCTGGTTAGTCTGGTCCAACCAAATAAACAAGACAAACCAAAAAAACTAAAGCAACCAGTCTGTTTTTACGGTTCGCGAGTTCCGATCTTCTGAGGCAAAAGCGACCCGGCAATCATCCCCGCCGCTGCCATGATAAACCCGGCCAGTTGCGGAGGCCAGATCGAATCGCTTGGACTGAAGATTTCCAGCGTCACCCATGTCGTCAATCCCGCCACGATGGCGCAGAGAGCGCCCTGGGTGGTCGCGCGAGACCAGTAGAGGCCGGCCGTAAGCGGGATAAAGGCCGCCACCAAAGTGACTTTGTAGGTATTGACGAGCATCGAATAGATGCTGGCGTCGGACATCAGCGCGATCGTCAAATCGACCGCGGCAAAGATCACCAAGACGAGACGCATGATCCGCAAGAACTCTCGATCGGTGAGATCCGGCCACACGCGTCGGATGACGTTTTCGCTCAAGGTCACCGAGGGAGCAAGCAGCGTCGCGCTCGAACAGCTCATGACGGCCGACAGCACCGCTCCGAAAAATAGAATCTGCGCTAGGATCGGCGTATGTTGGAGGATGAGTGTCGGCAACACCAATTGCGAATCTTCCGCGAGCAGACGCCCGAACTTTTCCGGATCGATCAGCGTGGCCGAATACGTGAGGAACATCGGCACGAAGCAGAATAGAAAATAGATCCCTCCGCCAAGGATCGAACCACGCACCGCCGTCCGCTCGTCTTTCGCCGAGGTGATGCGCTGAAACACATCTTGCTGGGGAATCGACCCCAACATCATCGTGATACCTGCGCCAATGAAGGGGATCCACGCGTTGAAACTCGCCGGTGGAAAGAAATCCAACTTGCCCGCCTGCGCCGCATGATCCACCACCGCACTGACCCCGCCCGTCAGCCCGCTCACGACTGAAGCAATATAGAGCAGCCCACCCATGATGACGCTGATTTGGACAAAATCGAGAATAGCCACGGAGAACATGCCGCCGAAGGTCGTATAGGTCAACACGATGACCGCGCCGAGCACCATTCCGAGTGGCTGACTCACCGCCCCGTTTGTCACGACGTTGAACACCAAGCCCAACACTTTGAACTGAGCCGCGACCCACCCCAGATAGGACGCCACCACACAGAGGGTACAGAGGATCTCTACCGTTTGGTTGTACCGGAGCCGATAGTAGTCTCCGACGGTCAGAAGGTTCAGTCGATACAACCGTGGTGCAAAGAATAATCCGGCCAGGATTAAACACAAGCTCGCGCCGAACGGATCGGCGACGACCCCGCGCAGGCCATCCTTGACAAAGATCGCCGGCATCCCCACCACGGCCTCCGCGCCGAACCAGGTCGCGAAGACCGTCGCAGCGACGATCGGCAGCGGCAAGCTCCGGCCGGCCACCGCAAAATCTTTCGCCGAATGGACCCGCTTGGCGGCAGCCAGCCCGATCCCCACCGACACAAGCAAATAGAGAATGACGAATCCGAGAATCATGGAGGAGGTTTAGACATATGTGTGGGCGGATTCTAGCGAGGCTTCGGCAAGGGCGCAACGACATAGAAGAGTGGTCTATCTGGTCTGTCTTGTCTATTTGGTCTGTCTGGTTCAACGGAATAGACGAGACAAACCAAACAAACCTGACCAACCGTCTCGCGAGCCCTCTGTTCCCTCGATCGATCGCATGGTAGTCTGATACTAGCTGTGCTGTGAGAGAGGCCTATGAACGATCACGCAATCCAAGGGATACGCTCCTCTCGGAAGACAACTCAGCTGTGGCCACAACTCTTCATCGGAGCGATCGGAGTCGCGATGGCGTTGACCGGACTACCCACCTATGCGAGCGAATCGCCGACACCGTGGGAATGTTCGAACTATACCGGCGACGCCCACACCCGTTGCGTGGAGGCCTTCGCCGAATCGCAGCGCAACCAGATCGCCGCACTCCAAGAAAAGATGCACACTCAACAAGAAACGGTCACGCGCTTACAAGGTCAGCTCGACCGCCATGCCTCCGTGAATGCCGACCTGCAACGCCAACTGGCACGACCACCTGCTGTCCTGCAACCGGTCCCCTCCCTCTACACGTATCCCCCTGTGGGGTTCAGCCTCTACCTGGGTAGCCCCTGGACTTACGGGGCACCATTTTTTTATCCCCCGTACGTGTTTGGTCCACACTACTACGGACCACGCTGGAGTTACCGCTGGTAACGAACTGGTTTCTTTTTTTATCTCGTTTCTATACATAATTGTCTTGAGCCTCACCGCAACATCGCATACCCTAGGCAAGTTAGGGCTTCTCATGTTAAGTCTGTTGCAGTCACACATCAAAGAAAGGACAGCTCATGCGTTTCGCTATCTCCTGTTTGGCGACCCTGCTCTGCCTGGGAACCACTGCCTCATTCGCCGCGGCCCCGGAGCCCACGACCGATGATCAAAAGACCCTCTATGCCTTGGGATTGGCGATCAGTCAATCGCTCGGGACCTTCAATCTGAATGAGTCTGAGCTTGACCTCGTGAAATCCGGCATCTCAGACGGGGTCTTCAAAAAGACTCCCAAAGTCGATCTCCAGACATTCGGCCCGAAGATTTCACAGCTCCAACAGGCCCGTGCCTCGGTTGTCGCAGAAGCGGAAAAGAAAGCGGGCACCGCGTTCCTCGCGAAAGCCGCGGCAGAGTCAGGCGCCAAGAAAACCGAGTCCGGCGCGATCCTCACGACCATCAAGGAAGGGACAGGCCCAACCCCGAAAGTCACGGACACGGTGAAGGTGCATTACCACGGGACCCTAACCGATGGAACCGTGTTCGACAGCTCCGTCAAGCGGGGCGAACCGGCTACATTCGGGTTGAATCAAGTCATCAAGTGCTGGACGGAAGGGGTGCAACTGATGAAAGTCGGCAGCAAGAGCAAATTGGTCTGCCCGTCCGCTATCGCCTACGGCGACAAAGGCGCGCCCCCCACGATCAAGCCCGGCGCGACGTTAGTGTTCGAGGTCGAGCTCCTCGAAATTGTCGCGGCTGCGAAGTAAGTCCTCACGGTTGTTCTCATGAGGGTGAGCGGGAGAATGTCCCGCTCACCCTCGCCTAGCCACCCATTCGACGAAGCATTTGAACGTTAGCGCAATGCGGGGAGCTCTCCTGTGAGAGAACCCCTGCAACAAATTTGTCTTGATCCTCATCGCGGCATCGCATATTTTACATGGCTTCGAGCCTTCTGATATCGATATCAGGTCCGGCCAGTCACACATAAAGAAAGGACCGCTCATGCGTTTCGTTGTCTCCAGTTTGGCGATCGTGCTCTGCCTGGGAACCACTGCGACATTCCTGGCGGCGGCGGAACCCACGACCGACGAACAGAAAACCTTCTATGCTATGGGGTTAGCCATCAGCCAATCGATCAGCTCCTTCACCCTGAGCGAATCTGAACTCGAAATCGTCGAGGCCGGCATCACCGATGGAGTATTCAAACGGCCACCTAAGGTGGATCTCCAGACGTTCGGCCCGAAGATTCAATTACTGCAACAGGCCCGCGCTGCAGTCCTTGCAGAACCCGAGAAGAAAGCGGGCGCTGCGTTCCTCGCGAAGATCGCGGCAGAACCCGGCGTCAAGAAAACCGAGTCCGGCGCGATTCTCAAGACCATCAAAGAAGGAAATGGCGCGATTCCAAAAATCTCGGACATGGTCAAAGTTCACTATCAGGGAACCCTGATCGACGGGACGGTATTCGAAAGTTCCGCCAAACAGGGTGAACCGGCCATGCTGAGAGTGAATGAAATGAGCAAGTGTTGGGCGGAAGGGATACAACAGATCAAAGTCGGCGGGAAGAGCAAGTTGGTCTGCCCGTCGAATCTTGCCTATCGCGACAAAGGCCTCCCTCCCCTGATCAAGCCTGGCGCGACGTTAGTATTCGAGATTGAACTACTCGAAATCATCGCGGCTAAGTAGCTCCACGCTGTAGTCTTCACAAGGTTGAGCGGAGGAGTGGCTCGCTCAACCTTGTGCCCAGACCGAACATCAAAAAGTCCATGTTTGCCGGGTCATGACTTTCCATCGAATGTGGACCAGGCCTTCCTTTCGTTCGTCTTTCCGTCCTTTGCGCCAGACAGCTGACAAAAAAGACTCCGGTCAGAGCGACATGGATCGAACGATAGCGACGTTGACCGGAGTACCTGAACGCATACTCCCACGCTTCCAGATAAAGTACAGGACTGGAATGACAATCAAGGTCAGGATGGTCGAGCTGACCATGCCGCCGATCATCGGGGCCGCGATCCGTTTCATGACGTCGGCGCCGGTGCCAGTGGTCCACATAATGGGGAGCAACCCGCCCATGATCGCGGCGACCGTCATCATCTTGGGACGGACCCGCTGAACCGCTCCTTCCATAATGGCTTCTCGTAAGTCGTGCGCCGTCGTCATGCGGCCTTCGCGTACCCGCCGCTCATAGGCCTCATCGAGATAGACGAGCATGACCACTCCTGTCTCTGCCGCCACACCGGCCAAGGCGATGATGCCTACCCAGACCGCCACGCTCATGTTGTAGCCAAGATAGTCGAGATACCAGATGGCCCCGATCGCGGCGAAGGGGACGGACAGGAGCACGATCAGCGATTTTGCCAGCGAACCGAAGTTGAGATAGAGCAGCAAGAGAATGATGCCGATGGTGACAGGGACGACCAGCTTTAACCGCTCTTCAGCCCGTACCAGATGCTCGTATTGACCGGTCCAGATCAGCCGATATCCAGCAGGTAGAGTAACTCGTTCTCGGACTGCTTGTTGGGCTGCTTCCACATAGCCACGCAGGTCTCGTCCACTCACCGCGACCGAGACTAAACCAGCCAGCGCTCCCGCTTCATCCGCGATCGAAGGCGGCCCTTGAGTAATGACCATCTCTGCGATTTGTCCAAGTGGAATCTGCGCGCCGCTTGGCGTGGGAATCAGTACCCGCTTGAGCCGATCGGGATCATCGCGCAGTTCGCGCTTGTAGCGGACGTTGACCGGATAGCGCTCGCGCCCCTCGACTGTGGTGGTCACGGTCTCGCCACCGATGGCTGTCGTGATCACCGCTTGCACGTCTCCCACCGTCAGGCCGTAGCGAGCCGCCTCACGCCGGTTCACGGTGAGATCCAGGTAATAGCCTTCATTCAACCGTTCGGCAAACGCGCTTTTCGTGCCTGGCACGTTTGCCAGGACTTGTTCGATCTCCAAGCCTATTTTCTCAATGGTCTTCAACTCGGGTCCCAGGACTTTGATGCCGACCGGGCTGCGTACACCGGTCGTGATCATTTCGGTGCGAGTCTGAATCGGCATCCACCAGATGTTTGGAAAACCGGGGATGCGCAACTTGGCATCCATCTCATCCAGCAACCGGTCCCATGTCATGCCGGGACGCCATTCCGATTCAGGCTTGAGGGTGACCGTGATTTCCGCCATGCCGACAAAGGCCGGATCGGTGGCAGTCGGCGCTTTTCCCATCTTGCCGAACACCCGTTCCACTTCAGGGAAGGTCGTGAGCAGCTGATCCTGAATCTGTAGGACCTTGGCTGATTCTGGGATCGAGAGTCCGGGCACAGTGGTCGGCATGTAGAGAATGGTGCCTTCGTTCAGCGGCGGCATGAATTCCGCGCCGAGGCGGGAAAAGATCGGCGCCGTGAGTCCCACGACCACCACCGCCAATCCGAGCGTCAGCCACCGGACGCGCAGGGCGCCGGCAATGATCGGTCGATACAGCGTGACCAACAGCCAGTTCAACGGATTCTTGGTTTCCGCTCTGATGCGCCCACGGATCAGGAGGACCATCAGTACAGGAGCCAAGGTCACTGAAAGCGCTGTGGCGAAAAGCATGGAAAAGGTCTTAGTGTAGGCCAACGGCGTAAACAGCCGCCCCTCCTGGGCTTCCAGCGCGAAGATCGGCAGGAACGATACGGCGATCACCAGCAACGAAAAGAACAAAGGGCGGCCGACTTCTTTGGCCGCCGCGATGATGGTTTCTGTCCGGTCAGCATTCGTAGATTGCTCCAATCGCTTATGCGCGTTTTCCACCATGACGATGGCCGCATCCACCATGGCGCCGATGGCAATGGCGATGCCACCGAGCGACATAATGCTGGACGTGATGTTCAGGTAGGCCATTGGGATAAAGGCGAGCAACACTGCCACGGGCAGGATGAGAATCGCCACGAGAGCGCTGCGGAAGTGAAACAGAAAGACGACCGCGACCAGGCTGACGATGAGGCTCTCCTCCACGAGCTTCTCGCGCAGCACAGCAATGGCCCGATGAATGAGATCGGACCGGTCATAGGTGGGAACGATGTGGATGCCTTTCGGCAGAGCGGGGGTGATCTCTGCCAGCTTGGCTTTAATCCGCTCGATCACGGCGAGCGCATTCTCTCCGGCCCGCATGATCACAATGCCGCCGACCGTCTGACCCTTGCCGTCTAACTCAGCGACGCCACGTCGCTGGTCCGGCCCGATGTGGACATGGGCGATATCCCGAATAAGGATGGGTGTGCCGCGTCCATCCGTCCCGACCGGGATCAACTCGATATCCTCAACCGAACGCAGGTAGCCGCGCCCGCGAATCACATATTCCGTGCCGGCCATTTCTAAAACACGGCCACTCACCTCCGCATTGCTGTTCCGAACCGCTTCGATGATCGTCTTGATCGGTAACCGGTAAGCGGCCAACGTGTTCGGGTCCACTTCGATTTGATACTGCTTCACGAATCCGCCGACCGCCGACACCTCTGCCACGCCCGGCACACTTTCCAGTTGAAAGCGCAGATTCCAATCTTGAAGACTGCGGAGCTGCGCCAGGTCGTGTGCGCCAGATTCATCGACCAGCGCATATTGATAGACCCACCCGACACCGGTCGCGTCAGGACCGAGAGTCGGGGAAACTCCAGCCGGCAACTTCCCGGTCAACTTTTGCATGTACTCCAGCACACGGCTTCTTGCCCAATACAGATCCGTCCGGTCTTCGAAGATCACATAGACATAGGAGACCCCGTATTCCGAGACGCCCCGCACTCGTTTGACTTTCGGCCCAGCCAGCAGGGAGGTGACGATCGGATAGGTGACCTGGTCTTCAATCAATGTGGGGCTGCGCCCCTGCCACTCGGTATAGATGGTCACCTGGACATCGGATAGGTCCGGCACCGCATCCAACGGGACTCGAAATCCAGCCCACAGACCCCAGGCACCCAACAGTAGTACAACAAGGATGACCAGGATCGGATTGCGAGCGCTTCCGTCAATGAGTCGTGCAAGCATGGTGGATTACATGCCCCCGCCGCCAACCGAGAACTGATACTTTTCGGCAACGGGTGGTCGCCCAGGTACCGTCACATTGACCGTCACGACCCACGTACCACCCATACCGAACATAACCTTGCCTTCGTAGAGCCCATCCGCAGTATGGCGAGCCGTCACCTTGGAATCAGTCATACCCGGCATTGGCATCGTGTAGACAAACAGGACTTGCGCGTTGGTCACCGGCTTACCGGCCTGATCTGTCAGCTTGAGCGTGAGCAGCACGTCACCGGCCTTGGGGTGTTCTGGCGCTGTCGTCACCATGAGGGATAATCCGGCTGCCTGACGGGTCTCTGGAACGGATGGTCCTTTCATTCCCTCCATCCCTTGCATGCCTTCCATCCCTTTCATATTGACCATGTCCATGCCTTCCATCTTGCCCTCGTGCGCGCCGCGCATCTGCCAATCGCCCATGCCGATGCGTCCCATCATGGCCTGCATGCTTGAGGCCGATGTCAATTTGCTCTCCGCGTCCAATAAGAAATTTGCCGAGGTGACGATCTGATCTCCTTCTTTGAGTCCTTCCATCACTTCCACATGATCCTGATTCCGGCGACCCAGCTTGACCAGCGTCTGCTCATATCGGCCTTGCCCACGATCCATGAACACCAGTTGACGAAGCCCGGTCTCCAAGACCGCCTCCTTCGGCACAACCAAGGCTTTGGCTGCATCCGTCTGCAAGCTCACGTTCCCATACATGCCCGGTTTCAGCTTCAGCCCAGGATTCGGTAATTCAAACCGCACACGCACCGTGCGGGATTCCTGGTTCAACGAGGGGTAGATGTACGCCATGTTTCCGTGAAAGGTTTCTCCTGAGTAGGCGGCAAATGAAACAGAAATCGGTTGATCGAGCTTCACCGATGCAACCTCGGACTCATAAATGTCGGCGGAGATCCAGACCGTGGAGAGATCCGCGACCTCATACAATGTCGTGCCTGGTTCCACATATTTTCCCGGCAGGGCCTCCCGCTTGAGGACAATCCCGGAAGAGGGCGCATAGACCGTGAGCACCGGCTCCGCCTTGCCTCGACGCTCCAACCCTTTGATTTGCGCGTCGGTCAGATCCCACAGCCGCAAACGCTCCCGCGCACTGGCTACGAGGGAGGCCGCGTTGGCTTTGGCTTCATCAAGAGGGCTCGCAGCCAGTTGAGCCTGTGCCCGTAAGGCCAATAAATATTCATCCTGTGTGGCCAGGAGATCCGGTGAGTAGACGGTGAAGAGCGGTTCGCCTTTGCGTACCGGCCTGCCGAGCGAATTGACGAAGACCTCGCGAATCCACCCGGAGATCTTCAGGGTGACTTGAGTCAGCCCACGTTCGTCGTAGCCGACTGTACCGACCGTGCGGATCTCTTGCGTCAATGTCTGGTAGGTAGCTGCGGTGCTCCGCACTCCGATCAACTGTCTCGCCACTGCGGGAATGGCCACAGCTCCCGGCGGCGATCCGGACATGCCCGGCATGCCTGCCATTCCTTCCATAGACTTCTCGCCCACTGAGGCCATCTCCTTCATGTCCATCTGCTCCATAGACATGCCCTTCATCTCTTCCACGTCAGCCGCCACTTTGTGAGTGGTGAAAACCCCAACTGCAACTCCGGCGATTGCACCCATCGCCACCGCGCCGACCATGAAATATTTCCTGTATGATTGCTGGCTCATCACTGTTTCTCCTTTTGGTCCACGTTAGCTCTGTCGATCGAGCGTGATACCTACGACTTGTTCGAGTTCAGCCAGCCGATGCTGGCGGTCCACGATCGCCTTGAAATACTCATGCTGAAAGCCTCGCCAGGTCCGTTGCGCGTCAATGAGATCCAAGAAACTCCCCTTCCCCACACGATATCCGACGCGCGCCGATTCCAGGCTCTGCTCGGCCTGTGGCAGGATCGTGGTACGGTACAACGTGGCCACCTGGTCGGTCGCCCGAAACTTGGCCAGAAGGTCGTTGATCTGAAAGCGGGTCAGGTTTTCCAAGGTATGTTGCTGCGCCTGTGCGACCGAAACAGCAGCCTCTGCTTCCTGGACTCCCGCGTCATACTTCGGCTTGGTCCAAAATGCGAACGGGATGCTCATTGCCACGTACGCACCGAATCCGTCATTGGCCTGAAAGTTCTGAAAACGCTGAACCGCCACGTTGAAGTCCGGGTAATATTGACGTTGGGCCAGCGCGCGGGACTGCTCGCTCCGCTGCACATCTAGCTCGGCGGCTTTGATTTCGGGCCTGTCGTTGAGCGCGAAGCTTTGCAGATCACCTAGGGGCTGCTCGATCGGCCGTTGTGAGGGTTCTTGCGCAAGACCCAAGGGCGATGCGGAATCTCGATCGAGCAGCGTATTCAGCATCGCTCCGGCAGTTTTGCGACGCTGTTCCAGGACAGGAAGCTGCTGCTGAAGCAGGGACAGCTCGACCTGAGCCTTGAGGACATCGGCCTGGCTTCCTTTCCCTACACGAAACTTTGCGTTCGCGATCTCCACAAACTGTCTCAGCAGCTCCACCTGCTCATGATGAATCTGGATCGTCTTCTGGGCGAGAAAGAGATCGTAGTAGGCTTGCTTCAGGCGAGCGATCAGCTCCCGTTCCTTCGCGTGGACCGCTTGCTCGGTCATCTCGGCAGAACGGCTGGCGACTTCGCCTTTGAGTCCGAGTTTGCCGGGGAAGGGGAGATTTTGCGAGAGACCGAAGATATGGTTCTCCGTCTGTGCGACATTGAAAGGTTGAGGGACATTCCACAATTGGAGGGACAGAATTGGGTCATCCAATGACCGCACCTGCGCAATCCGATTCGTGGCAGCTTCCCATTGTTTGCGTGCCGCTGCCAGCTCGGGATTCCGAGCCAGGACTTCCTGGATCAATTCCGGCAGCACCAGTCTGTTGCGCAGTGTGGAGTCGCCATCCTGTGCCTGCGACAGTCCGCTGCTGAAGAACATCATCAACACTGACGCGACAGTCACACACCAACGTTGTTTATTCTGTGTCATAAAAACGACCTCCCGAAGTTCCCGCGCATTCGAAGCACGGTCTCCACTCTGATCCTCAACGCCAGGACCACATAGACAATGAGCTGGACCGTTAAGACCTAGCGTGGAACGGCACATGTGTTGAGCGCGCGACTTGACCGAAACTTACGCAGTGACGGCAAAGAAGCGATTGCGAGGTATAACGGGGAAGATCAGATGCGAAGCACGGAAATCTTGAGCAGGAGATCCTGGGGTGGACTCACTGCGGGATGATCGGACAAGCGGCTGCTGTGTGAAGTGAGGCTGGCAAGAAGCGCTAACGAAGAGGTGTCTTCTGAACAGAGGGCCTGACCGTCGCTGTTGAAGGAAAGCTTATCGACAGACTGCACGCCGAGCGTCTTAAATGCATCGCAGAACTGAGAGACAGGCTGTTCATCTGGCGTCGAACAGCCGTTCTCCATCGAAGCGGCCGTGACGCCATTTACCGGAAGAAGGCAGGCATACGCATTGAAGCTCAGCGCAAAAAAGAGCACGATGAGTGTGCAGGCGAGAACCGAATGGAAGCGATGAGAGTAGACTTGCATGCGGTCAGTCTATCCCTCTCCATCCCAGCCGTCAACCGTATGTCTCAGCGCAGCGGCTAACAAGGCGACAGATGATCCCTCCAAGCTTGCTCATTCTCTCTTCAGGGATGGGGGCTGATCGATCTTCCACTGCGCGCGACTTTCTCACCCGCCCACCCACTGGCAAACACTTTCACCCGACCCACCCTCCGATTGCTTCGCAATTGATTTCCCGAGACGTGCCATTAGCCCGAGCGAGGGCCTTCCGATTCCCTATACTTCCCTTGAGGGGAGTGGCCAAGGTTGCCCTTGACTGCGCGCATCGAACGAGCACAGTTTCACCGTGCGCGTTCTGCGAGCAAGAAGGGCACCTAGCCGCTCCCCTCTCCTCCCACTTGCAGTTCCACCACCCAACCCGTACACTGATACCGTTGCGATCCAGCCTGGCATGAACAGTCCTGCCTGATCGTTTATCAGAATCATTCATGCGTGAGTCTTTCGTTCGGTAGAGCTATGCCACCGACAATTCTCTTAAGCTGCGAATCCATCAGCAAAAGCTACGGCGTGAAACCACTGTTTGCTGACTTGTCGATCGGGTTGGCCGAGGGCGATCATGTCGGATTGGTCGGACCGAACGGCTCCGGCAAATCGACCTTGCTGAAGATTATGGCTGGACTCGAAGAACCGGACGAAGGCACCAGATCGATGCGCCGGCAGCTCCGCATCGGCTACGTGCCGCAAGATCCGTCATTCGACGTAGCGCAGACGATTGAAGAAGTTCTCGCACAGGTCCTGATCGATCAAGGTCTGGACCCCCACGACCATACTCATCGCACCTCTGCGGCGTTCAGCCTGGGAGAGTTTCCTTCAACCGACCAGTCCACGGCTACACTCTCCGGAGGATGGAAGAAACGCCTGGCCATTGTCCGATCGCTGATGTTGGAGCCGGACGTCTTGTTAATGGACGAGCCGACCAACCATTTGGATGTCGAAGGCATCCTGTGGCTGGAGCGATTGTTACGAGCCGAAGCCCGCGCCTTTCTCGTGGTGAGCCACGACCGGCGCTTTCTCGAAGCGGTGACGTCGCGGATGATCGAGATCAACCGCAGTTATCCCACCGGAGTCTTTGAAGCCAAAGGCAACTACAGCGATTTTCTGGAACAGCGGGATGCCGCTCTCCATGCGCAAGCCAACTACGAAGCCTCATTGGCCAACCGCGTCCGACGCGAAGTGGAATGGCTCAGGCGAGGCCCCAAAGCCCGCACGACGAAAGCCAAATCGCGGATCGACTCGGCCGGCCGCCTGATCGAAGAACTCAATAGCGCCGACGCTCGGAAAGACCAAGGCACAGCAGGCATCAATTTCACCTCATCGGGGCGCAGGTCGAAACAGTTAGTCGAGGCCACGCAACTCTGTAAATCCCTCGGTGGGCGGCCGATCGTGAAGAATCTCGATCTGCTGCTTGGGCCGGGACAACGGCTTGGGTTATTGGGTCCGAATGGAAGCGGCAAGAGCACAGTGCTCAAACTGATAGCCGGGACCCTCAAGCCGGACTCAGGCACGATCGTCCGCGCGGACAAGCTGCGCGTGGTCACGTTTGAGCAGCACCGCGAATCGCTGAATCAATCCTCTTCGCTCCGCCGATCCCTCGCTCCGCACGGCGACGCGGTCGTCTATCAAGACCGATCGGTGCATCTCGTCTCTTGGGCGAAACGATTTCTCTTCAGGCCGGAACAGTTGGATCTTCCTGTCTCACGCCTCTCCGGAGGCGAACAGGCGCGGCTCCTCATCGCACGCTTGATGTTGCAACCGGCTGATCTCTTGATTCTGGATGAACCGACAAACGATTTGGACATTCCGACACTCGATGTGCTGGAAGACAGTCTGCTGGAGTTCCCCGGGGCGTTGATGCTGGTGACGCACGACCGGTGGCTCTTGGACCGCGTATCTACCATGCTGCTCGCGCTGGACGGCACAGGCCAGACCGAATGGTTCGCCGACTATGCGCAATGGGAGTCCGCACAAGAACGAAAGGCGGAAGAACAGACTCGTCCCTCAACATCACGCCCCTCCAAGACATCCCGATCCGAATCGGAATCGACCCCGAAGGCGAAGCGTACAGGCTTGTCCTATCGTGAGCAAAAGGAGTGGGCGAAGATGGAGCAGAGAATCCTTCAGGCCGAAGAAACCATCGCAGCCTGTCAGGCCGCAATAGAAGATCCCTCCGTCGCATCCAATGCGGTAGCGCTGCAAGAACGATCCGATGCGCTAGAGGCAGCCCGCGCTGCAGCTGAACGGCTCTATAACCGCTGGACCGAACTCGAAGGGAAACAAACGGAATCCACCAGTCAGCCTCAGACCTAAGACTCGTGGTTCAGTTGATGTGTTTTGTCTATGTGGTTTGGTTGGTTAAACTGGACTAACCACATGAATCAGAGACCAGCCGGCTTTCACGGTTCACGGACGCCGAGAGAGCGCATTCATCCCCCGCAGCGATTGCAAACCGCTGACGCAATCTTGGCGTTGAGTTTTTCTTCCAGATAGTCTTCAAGCCGTTGCCAGATCCCACTGGTCGTCCTGACTCGCTTACATTTACTGCAGAGGCAGAGTGTGCCTCGAAGGGTTTTCAGTTCGTCCACTGTCCGAGTCAGCTCTTTGGTCTTGACCTCAAGCTCACGCCCATGCTCTTCAAGATTGTCGAATTCCTCCGACAGACCCATCGCCGTCGAGACACGAGCGACCAGTTCCACCGGGATGACCGGTTTGCGAATATAATCCGTCGCGCCGGCTGTATAGGCATCCACGAGATCAGGCGGGTCCGTTTTTGCTGTCACGACGATGACCGGCAGATGCTTGAGCCGCTCCTCTGACCTGATACGACGGCAGGCCTCCAGCCCATCCATACCGGGCATCAAGAGATCCATCAGAACGACGTCAATTCGTTCGGATGGACGGGAATCGGCGCCGATGCCTAGACGTTTCAACGCCTCTTCGGCCGAGTCCGCAAACAGCAGCGATCGATAACCGGCTGTCTGCAGGATCATGGAGAGCAATTCACGCTGCTCTTTGGAATCATCGACAATCAGAATACTCATAGCTGCGTCTCTCTGTGATCACCCTTTGCGAAAGGGATATGGGATCAATATCTCTCGGACAAGTCGCATGACCCTCCCGGAGGGCCTCGACCAATCGTTGCACATGCACGGTCACTCTCTCGAAGTCATAACCGAGCGCAGGAGAGTCGAGCGAGACTCGCGGCACGGTCTGTGACCAAGTTATACGGTATCTATAATCTAAGAGGAACGATAATTCTACTAGGCATCTCCCTAGGAGCCCAAGACAATCTCTCTTGGCGAACCAGCGCCGATTATTCATGGGCCGTTCTGCTGCGATCGCGGACTCGCTGCTATGACAAGGCTGTCGGCAGGCCGGTTCGCAACGCAGCTACGCGGTTTCGTAACGAACCGTCATGAGTACTGTGGGCTCGTGGGAACGTTGAGCAAGGGCAAGCAGCGCGGACAGGTTAGTCCGATGCGAGGAGGTCGTGGACGAGGGCGTACTTTGTCGGCTCCGCCGTCGCATGGAAGACCTTCCGATTTTCCCCACTTTGTCCTCAGGGGATCCATCAGGCCATCCCTCCCACTCACGCCCTTGCAGGCCGTGACAAAATCTGTACAATGCCGTTATGCGTCCCTGGGTATCACTCTGCACATTGCTGATTGCCCCCTTCATCTTGACCCTATCCGGTTGTGAGACGACCGATAAAGCCCTGACCGCTGCTGGGCGAGTTGCCAGGGGCCAGACTGGGCAGGCCATTATCGATCTCGCGTCGGGAAAAGATCCTGCGCAGATCGCCAAGAAGCGTCTTGACCAATACGCGCGCGACCCCGAAGCGCTGCTCAGAGATCTGCGCGAAGCCAAGAAAGATTTTGAGGCTATCCTCGCTGTCCTCGGAGTGAATGTCGGAAAGACCTGGGGGAAGAAGGAAGTCCAGCTTCCTGAACGCAAAAAATATGTGAAGTACACGCAAAACTATAAGAGCCGGGCAATCGTCGACTTCGATGCAGGCGATATCCTAGTCGAAACACTGGACGATCAAAACCCTCAACAGAGTCTGAAGAGCGCCATCGTCACCACACTTCTGACCCCGCAAGATCCCCGGTCGGTTGATTTATTTTCCGACAAAGAAATCGTGCTCACGGATGACAAGGAACCCTATCTATTGGGCCTAGTACTGGATCAGAAGAATAAACCGATTCGGTCTCCAGAGGACGCCGAGCCCTTTGCCGCCTATCTTCTCGAAAAGAGCTATGCCACGCGAGTCATCGACCAAGACGGAAGCAAAAAAACGGTCCACTCTGTCACGATGGACATGGTGTCCAATCTCCCGATGAAGCAGGCGGAAAAATATCGAACGCTGGTCCAGCAGTTTGCGCAGCAATATAAAATCAGCCCCAGCCTGGTCTTCGCCGTCATCCGCACAGAGAGCAATTTCAACCCCTATGCTGTCAGCTCGGCTCCTGCCTATGGACTCATGCAACTGGTTCCCACCAGCGGCGGACGAGAAGCCTACCGGAAGGCGAAAGGCCAGGATGTGATTCCTTCACGGGATTACCTATTCGATCCCGAGAACAACGTCGAACTGGGAACGGCCTTTTTGAATGTCTTGATGTTCAGCCAGCTGGAAGCCGTGGATCACAATGTGTCACGCGAATATTGCGTGATTGCCGCCTACAATACCGGCGCGGGCAACGTCTTCCGCACCTTTTCGCGGGATCGCACCACAGCCATCAACCAGATCAACAGCCTCCAACCAGCCGGCGTCTACGACCAGCTGCGCAAAAAACTGCCGTACGAAGAGACCCGCAATTACTTGGAAAAGGTGACCGGCTACCGCAAATCCTTCGTCAACTCGTCGGAAAGTTCCAACCAATAAGCGACAACATACCTGTAAACTTCAGCACGAGTTGCACTTCTGATCCCGCACATCGTAGTCGGTCACTCCGCGGCGCCGATCGAGTTCGATCGTACAACAGGCTTCCAACATTCTTTTTAGTTGGCGACGTCCCCGTTGTACGCGAGATTTCATCCCGGAGAGCGAGAGTCCCAGCTGCGTAGCGGCCTCCTGCTGAGTGAGCCCCTCGAGATCGACCAAGGTGACCGCCTGCCGATAGTCCTCGGACAACTGCTCGATCATGGGGCGAAGACAGCCGGCCAACTCCGTGCGGAGCTGGCCGGAGTCTTCAGCGGCCGTCTGCCTGCTGGACGACGATTGATAGACTTCCAGGTCCGCCGCGAGACCCGCAGGCATTTCTCTCCGGCGATCTGGCGCGCGGTAATGATCGATGATCGCGTGACGCGCAATCTGGTAGATCCATGAGAGCAGCCGATTCTGATCTTTGAGTCCGCCGAGCCCTCGCTGCATCTTAAGCCAGACGTCCTGCACCATGTCGTCTGCTTCAGCCTCGTTGGTCACACGCTTCACGATGAATGAGCGGAGGCCGCTATGGATATGCTGCCACATTTCTTGCGCATCAGCTTTCATGCCACCCCCCGACCGTTCGTATCCATACGGTACTGCTCCTTGCTCACACCCTGCAAGTCGCCGGTTCCGATGCACCCTTCCCCTTTGGCACGCAGCAGCCAGTCTGCGCAAGTGGGCCTTCCACCACCAACTGCTCATGAACCGTAAAGATTTCCAAGGGATTGCCGTCCGGGTCAGTAACCCAAAGCTTGTCCTGCCTCGCAAAGCAGCATGCGATGCTCTCCTCGACCTTTTCGAGGATGCCCTGTTCTTGTAACCGCTGCTTCCAACTGGCGATCTCATCGGCGGATTCGACTTCGATGCCAAGATGATTCACCGCGCTCACCCTGCCGCTGGACGACACGAGCGACAAGTTCAACGCCGGCGCCGTCAGATCGAACTTGGCGTAGTCCGATGTCTGCTTCTGCGGCGCCACGCCGAAGACCTTCCGATAGAACTCAACCGAAGCCGGCACGTTGTGCACATCGAGAGAGAGATGAGGTCTCATGAGATTCTCCTTTCAAGTGAATGGGGAAAGCACCATGCCTTCCCTCACTTCTATAGACGGAGAACTCCTGAAAAGGACGCAAGACGGCAGCAGTCGGACTGTCAGGCTTCCCTCAAATCCATGAAGCGGCAGTAGCACGCGTGCGTTCACGTATGCTACGTTCCGGATATTGCAACCGTGCGCCCTGCAACCTGACCGCACGAGATCATGCCGACACGCACCTTACGCATCGCCTTGCTCCATCTCGCGCCTATCCCCGGCGACCTCACGAGAAACCGCCGACTTGTCGAGAAGGCAGTCACCGCTGCCGCACGACTCGGCGCGACATGGGTCATCACGCCCGAACTTATCGTCACCGGCTATACCTTTGCGGACAGCATCGGAACAAAGTGGATTGAGCCGCAGCCTGACTCGTGGATGACGCGCATATCCCGACTCGCCGCGCAACTGCGCGTGACATTGTTCCTGTCCTGCCCCGAACAGGATCGAAAATCCCTCAAGCTCTACAACAGCCTGTTTGCAATCATGGCGAATGGAACCATCACCGGCGCCCACAGAAAAATCAATACACTGCGAGTAGGATCGGAGGCCTGGTCGACCCCAGGAACACAGGCGGTCGCCATTCCAGTCCCTCCATTCACGCGTGTCGGCATGCTGATCTGTGCGGATGCCTATACGCCGGAAATCTCCAAAAGCCTACAAAACCAAGGAGCACAGCTACTGGTCTCAGCATCCGCATGGGCGCCAGGCCTGCATGGCCCGAACGGCGAATGGGAACGATGCACCCTCGACACAGGGCTCCCACTCATTGTCTGCAATCGGACCGGGCCGGACAAGACGCTCGATTTTCACCAAGCCGAAAGTGTGGTGGCCAAGGACGGGAAGCGTCTGCTGTCCTTGTCTTCAGCACGGTCGGCAATATTCGTAATCGAGTGGGATGTAAAAACACAGACCTTAGCGACAGAGGACTATCAAACACTATTTCTCTAGCGAGGCCTAGCCCGCATTATTCATGAGCACTTCTGCTGCAATCGCCGATCCGCTACTGCGACAAGCCTTTGGCCGGCGGGCTCGCGGATTTTCCGGTCTCCTGCGAAAGATCCACTTTGAGTTTCCGCCCTCCCGATATACTGAATCCTTGTCGCTGATAGAAATCCAACGTCCTGTCGAATTGAGGCAGCGGTGGCGTGGTCACCTCAAGCCTGCGCCACTGCCTCGATTGCCCGAACCGCCGCGCCTCCTTCAGTAACGCCGCGCCCACACCCTTCGATCGATGTGCGGGCCTGATATAGAACTCTGGAATCGTGCCGAACGCGCCTTCGGTATAAAGCGCATAACATTCATAGAGCGCAAGAAAACCGATTGGCTCACCTCTATCCACATCGCGGGCCAACAAGACGCTGTACTTCCCATCCGTCATCCAAGATTGGGCTCGCACTTCCGTCTCCTCCTGGTGAATACCAAACACGCTGGTTCCGATCGCCGCCATAATTTCACGAAGTAGCTCACCGACCATCTGAGCGATAATCGGCGCATCGGCAGGCTGCGCATGATCGATACGAAATTGCATCGGTTAGCAGGCCACGGGAAAATACTGTCGGCGCACAAGCACCTCGACGATTCGCGTAGCGAGCCAAAACATCGCTCTTCTTCCGATAGGCCGAGGATTCGAGCGGGCCATTTGCGCCGGCGACCATATGCGCCAGTCGAACGTCCTGCTCAATTCAACGAACAACATATCACGATGCCTTCCGGCCACTCACTCGAATCGTGGCGTAGTAAATCGCCGATGAATGAGGATTTTCCGCGAAGCGGCAGTACTGTTCAAGGTCCTCATCGGACACCACTCCGGTCGCCAGATACTTCTCACGCAGCTGCGTGGCAGACATCTTCATGATCGTCGCTAGACCGGACCCGCCGATAGAAGGCGGTCCATCGTTCTCCACCACCATGGATCTGAGCCCTCGTGCTTGAAGCAGTCCCGGAACTTTTTGCCCCAGCGCATAATCCATACCGAGTCTCTCATACATACATTTGATGGCCTCATTGACCTTCCGTACCGCTTTCAACTGCTCCTCGCTTCCTGTGATGCCACGCGCAGCTGAAAAATCAGGCTCTTCAATCACGAGCCAGCCCCCAGGCTTCAGACAATCCAGCATCCTATTGAGCGCTGTCGCGTAGTCCGGTAGATGAATCAATACATACCGGGCATGGACCAGATCGAACGACTGTTCCGGCAACTGTGCCGTGCGAATATCGGCTCGCACGATCTCCATATTCGATTGCCCCGCTTCACCGAGGAACTTCGGATCGAGATCCACCGCCACGACCTGACCCGTCGGACCAACGACCTCGCCCATCCAAGTCATGATCGACCCAGCGCCTGGGCCAACCTCAAGACAGCGCCAGCCGGCTTGCAGGCCGGTGGCCAACAGCTGTTTTCGACTCGCAGGATCGAACACCTGCTCGATCAGCCGAAGCCGTTCCAGCTCTCGTTGATCTTCAACTCGCTGAAAGACATATTCCGATTGAGCCATGCCACAACCTCATTCAAAAATAGGATGTCAAATCTAATCCACCAAAACAGTGGAAGGAGTATAGATGACTACTCGGCAGGGAGAAAAGCTGTCAGAAGAGGCAGCGCAAGGGCTATCCCAGAATATCCCGTTTCCCCCTTCCCGCAGGATACTCAAAAAGTTCGTCCAGCAAGGCCGCAGCGAGAGAAGGACCGAGGCGTACCCTTGCGGTACGTTGAGGGTCTGAACGATGCGAGAACGCCGCTGGCGGGCTTTTTCAGCATCCTGCTCTAGCAGGGGATATTCACGGCTGGGTCGCACAGCAATGGTTGGATCACCGGGGGGCGCATGTACCGGCTTGAGGGATCTTGGTACCCCATCGCTCCCTTAATCTGTGGACCGCCAGGCATCCCAGGAAGCCCTCGTCCAGCTGAACCAAACTTCTTCCCGGCGCTTGAACTCGTCGTAGTCCCACTCCCAAGGCTCTCCCTTAATGCAGGCTCGACATCAGCTTGGCCTGAACTCCCGGCACTCATCGTAGCTGGAGGAGTCTGTCTCATTTGGTTCTGAGCTTGCGGCGCAGATGGCGGCGTCTGTGCGCCACAGGGACTTGCAAGTACGCCAATGAACAATAGCGCGGAAACGGCGACGCAATGCCCCAGCTCAATGTGCCGACGATTCATATTCAGTGCCTCTTCGCAATACCGCCGTGACAAGATTCTAACCAGGCTGGATCACCCACGCAATACCTCGCGCGCCACGGCTTCAGGCCACACGCAGTAGGTGTTCACACGACTTGCCGCTTTCGCTGTCTGTTTCTGCTATATTGCACGGGCGAACCGGACACCGCATCGACCATATGGTTCTGCTGCGGCGGTGTCGAGGCACCGAACCACATCCAGTGGCAGTCGATCACGGACAGAGGTGAAACGGATCGCGCGAGCGGAAAGGCTGTCGTCAGCAACCAGATTAGACGAGGTTCGATCGATGGAGAAGATCTCAGAGAGGGATGTGCTTCTTGGAACCATCACCTGGTGGGGCTTTCATGCTCTGCTCGGGTGGATGGGCGCGTGGCATTTTTTGTCGAGAGATTTTTCCGATGGAAGCCTCCTTGCGTCAGATTTTTTCGCCGGCAGCCTCTTGGTCTCCACGGGGCTGTCTCTGCTTCGGCTGTCGGTGGGCTGCCACCTACTTCGCTTCGTCGCCCTCCTGGGCATCTTGTTAGTGGTGTATCGTGTGTGGGAGGGAAAGGCTGACTGGGGCAATCTAACCGATGTGGCTATCTGGGCATACACGTTTTACGCCTTCGGTCCAAGCAGCTGGCGCTATTCCCTCTATTCACCGCTAGGCGTCTTTGGAAAGCCGAAGACATAGCAAGGGAGCGCAAGATACCTCTCCTGCTCTCAATCGCAGCTAGCCTCATCTTCCCTGAAGGTCGCATGGGGCGGCGCGATCACTCTTTCCCGCAACCGACTTCCCACAGAGCCTGATTCATACTATCAGGCGCAATCGGCATCCAGTTGCCTCTATCTACATATCCATCAGCAGGCATACCGGTTCCCATCCTGCGTGAGAACTCCGTGAACGCGAGTAATCGAACCCGTTTCTCCGCGCAATCGAATTGTTTCTGCGTCTCTGTAGCCATAAATCTGGTGGGCCCTCTCGCACTCCCCTGCATCCACTTAAAGTCGATCAACTGCCACATCGTCACCAAATCCCCTTCTCTGCGAATGCTGTCCGGATCGACATACACAGTCTGTAGCCCGGGTGAGAGATAGTCTTTTTCCACCGCCACCCACTCCGCAGACGCTGAAAGACTATTCAGAAGCAGACACGCAGCCAGCGACCAGAAACCAGAAAAGCAGGCAGGCAACCACTTCCGACAATGTTGTGTCGATTTTCGACGATTCATATTCGATGCACACGTCACATCATTCCACCACCCAGATCGCAAAACCCTTGGCGTCCCGCAGCACACGATCAGTCGTGCCGCCACCGAAGATCTGCTTGATCCGAGACGTTCCCTGCCGTCCTACGACGATGGTGTCGTACTGTCCGTTGCGCGCCTCTTCGAGAATGTTTCTGGCGATATCGTCCTCATGGCCGTACTTCACTTCCACATGGCTCATGTCGAACCCGGATTGTGCCAGCGTCTCGCAGGACTCCTTCAGAACCTGGCACTCGGACTCCCGCTCCTTCCGAATCCAGGTTTGCTGCTCATCGCGCAACTGCTCACCCAGTTGCGCTTCAGCGGCAGGATTCTCCGATCCCCCATGCTCCAGCAATCCCCGTGGCATAGGCTTGAGCACATGAAAGAGAGTCAGGACGATATGAGGCGCTCGACCAAGAAGAGATCCAACATACTGGACAACGCGATGGGAGTTCTCAGATTCGTCGACGGCCAGAAGAATTCGCATAGCGACCTCCTTGGCAAGGCGGGACACACAATGCAGCGACTTCAACAGTATACTATATCCCCGGTTGAATCAGCTGATGGCTGATAGTTGTCCAGCGAGACTCCTATCCCATGACTGAGGATTGAAAGAGAACATCTGTGCCGTTGAAGTGGCTAGGAGCTTGTCCGACATTGCCTTCGTGACGAGGCGAATGAGGTGCGGCCAGATGCGAGGCCACAGGCCCGGAAAAACTGGAAGCGTATTCGCTGCAATACGTTGAGGATTTTTTCTGGCCGAGAACGACGCAGATGGTCGCGGATCGTTCGCCGCAGTAGAACGGTCTATGTCGGACAGGCTCCTAGGGAAGAATGATGGACTGCTCGGAGTGACCGATCGCTTTGAGCATTGTTGCCAGCGCGTCGGTCATCGGCGGGGGGCCGCAGAGAAAAATCACGGTGTCGGGGCCTGGCTCAGGCAGCTGCGCGCGGAGAGTGGTCTCCGTGATGCGGCCCATGCCCTGAGACCAGCCTGCAGGCGGTTGCTCCAACACATGAAAACAATGGAAGTTCGCATGCTCCCGCACGTCCTTGTCCCACTCGTCTCCGAAAATGATGTCGGCCTCGGCCTTGTTGGCAAAGACCAGAAACAATTCGACCGGGAGGCTCTGGGCAAGAATCCAGCGAATGATAGAAATCATCGGGGTGATGCCTGTGCCACCCGCGACAAACCCCACCTTCTTCGCCATGCCGTCCACCCAATGACCGCCAGAATTCGGTCCGCTCATCAGGACGGTATCCCCAGGCTCCCGCCCATGGAGATACTTCGAGATCGTGCCGGTTTCGTACCGCTTGACCGTCAAGTCGAAGTACGCCGTGGCGCCGGGCATCGACGACGGCGTGTAGGGCCGTTTCACGGTTTTTCCGTCGATCGTTGCGTGGACATAGAGATAATCGCCTGGCAGCATGTCCAACGTGGCCTCATCAGGCAAGGCAAAGCGAAACGTCTTCGTGTCGTGGGTATCACTATGAATCGCCGTGAGCTCGTAGGACACAGGCGTCTTCGACTTGATGCGCGTCACTGGTTCCGACATCGTGGCCCTATCATAAGATCCTCAGAGACAGGTCGCAACTGAGAAAACGGGCGCGATGAAGCCAGCTTCAGCCAGACACGCATCCAGCACCACCATGGCGTAACTTCTCGCACGTGGACGAGACGAACACGCCTCCCGGCACCTTTCTGCTCATACAACCGGGGTTGACTGTAACATCAGGAGTGTTATCAATAATCAGTAACCATAAACACTGAGAGGAGGCCAGCGGAGGCTGAGGAAATAGTCCAGTAGGTAGGTGAGGAAATACTGCATGGGGAAGCGACCGTAGGGGTGGAGGGTGTGCACGAGGCCGGGCCCAACGCTGCCGAAGCGGCTGAAAGGAGCCCTATGTGGTTACTCGTCATTGTGCTCCTCAACATCGTGCCGGGGTTCGAAAAAATTACCGTGCTGAATACATTTGCCACGTCTGAGGAATGCCAGAGTGAACGAAATCGCATCGCCTTTGAGATGGCAGCCTCTTATCCCAATGACCGTGATTTTGTTATTGCCTGTCGATTGAATCCAAAGCACAGCTCATAAGAGCGCTGAGGGGAAGAAGGGAGAGTCAACGTCGTCGAAGCTGAGGATGAGGATCTACCGACGTGCTCCTTCATGAAGCCGAGCACGCTGCACACTCAATTGCTCACAGGTAGGAGTACCCATGCAATCCCGCTGGCAGATGAGTCATTTAAACAAAGACTCCCGACCACTTTTCTTTTCCTCCACAGACCTTCGTATTTCTCCGAGATAGGCCTCCCGGCGAGACTTCAACGGACCTCATGATCGGCCACCTGCTGCTAACCTCATTCTGGGAGCATATGTGGTAGCATGAGATGCACCAAAGACGGAAGGTGCTATGCGGTGATCTGCACCTGCAGAAGGGTTTTAATGGAGGTCTTTTCACTTCTTTTCAGAAAGGGAGAATGACGATGAGACGATCTACAACCCAACTAGCTGTCACGCTGGCCGGAGTCCTAGCCTTAGTCGCTACCACAGTTCTGCCCTTGCAACCGGTATTCGGCGAGGGTGGGGCGCGGCGTGACGTTGTGCGTCAAGAAGAGCAGAACCTCAAGGACGCCCTCGATCACGCGAAAGAAGCGGTGGACCATGGAAAACAGGGTCATGCTGAGGCACTCCTGACACATGCCGAAGCCGCGCTGCAGCATGCTCTGAAGGGAGGCACGGATCATAAGCATGTGGGCGAAGGGATTGCACATCTGAAAGAAGCCATTGAGCATGGGAAAGCGGGCCATACTGACATAGCCACGAAACACGCAGAAACCGCTGTCATGCACCTGTCTCAGGGAAAGTAAGATAGCAAGGCAAAGAGGGTAGGTGAAGAATAGGGAGTCAGCAACGGTGGAATCTCGCGTCTGGCTGCGGTCGGGCGCTGCTTGCAGCAGCGCCGAGTCGGCCAATGTGGATGACAAGCCCTTTTCCATTTCCCTTCCTAGTTCGCCAATATCTCTTCATACGGGTGGCCTCGTCGATCCTCAACTACGCGTGTCGAACGAGCACATTCTTATCGTGCGCGTTTCGCGAACACAGGAGATCGACAGTCCTCCCTCACTTAAACGCCTCATCCCTTTCCGCCCCAACCCTTGGCTTCCATTGAAGGCTGTAATATTCCCCGCGATCCCTCGCCCAAGGATCAAACACGTTCACCACGCCTTTAAGCTCGCTTTTTAGTTCCGGCATCGTTCGCAACAACACACGTTTCATCGGAGAGTCTGGCTGCTGATGGCCATTGGGTGCTCCCTCTTCCATCATCTTCGGGCTTGGCCCATTGTTCGTCACCCACTCGACGCCAAGCGTGCCGTAAAACTCCGGACGAAAGCTGGAGGTGAAGAACCGGTCACTAAAGAGGCGGCGCGAGGCGTTGAGAATAAACACGACAAACTGCGTTTCGGAAATGGCGAAGCCGTGCGGCCGCCTGAACTCAGCCAGCCAGCCCACCACGGTATCGACGTCCTCGATGTTGTCGATGAGGCTTCCGTTCGGACGACCCAGACAGTCGTTGATCGGCGACTTGTCGTCGTTCAGCTGCGCTTCGGTAATCTTCTTCGATGCATCGCACTGGTGCTGTCCATATACCTCACGTAACGTTTTCACGAGCTGCTCCTGCTTGAGCCTGACCGAAGAATCCTTCGGCACACGCGTATCGACGAAATCATCAAAGCCGGTCAGCTGCTTCAACCCGTACTGCCGGCGGAACTCATTATAACGCGGGACCCCCCGCTCCCGGTCTCGAATAAGATCGAGCGCCGCCACGTCAATCTGTTGTGTGGAAGACTGCAAGCGTTTCATCTTGAGATTCTGCAAAAATTGCGGATGGTTTTGGAGGGTGAGAGCTCCCAGCCTCTGGCGGCCCATGCTGAGCGCCCAATTGGACAACCCTTTCTTCCGCATTGCCTCGGTCGCTTTCCCGCGGAACGTCTCGATTACCGGCACTTTGTGCCGGACGACGTTCGGGTCGTTGTCCATCTCACGATACTCGATCAGATCCGGCAGCAGCGGATGGAGCCGGTATACCGTGATGAACTCCTCGGGGAAATTGAAGGGGGAGCCGAAATGGTTCACGCCTCCGTTGATATGGTCGTCGTTCTTCAGATCCCAGCGATCTTTCTTGCCGGGATCGAGCAGGCTCACGAGCGGCACCCCGTCATAGACTTGGTTGCCCAATCCGAAGATGCCGGGTCCGCCGGCGAATGCCGCGTAGAGACTGTTTGCCTTCTTGGCATTCTCCGAATCGCCGAGACGGCGCACGACCTCCTTCAGTGCCTCTGCCACCGTCTCATATTTCGCGAAGACTCCGCTCCAGTTGGCGTTCATCCCCCGGTTCAACGGCTCGTTGTAGAGCAGTTGCGTGGTCCACTCTATGGTGTGAATTTTTGCAACCTCGGCCGCGACGACCAGCCGAGCGACTTCGAACAGTTCGTCCGGTGTGACGTCCTTGTAGCGAATGATGCGATCTGGGTCAGCGGGATTTCTTAAGCCGCTGTCTTCATCGGGCGTGCGAACGGTCCGTGTACGGAATTCGTCCACAACGGCGTTGTGCTCTCTCGCAAAGACGTTGTGATAGAAACTCATTCCGATGCTCCAGTTGTCGGGAAAGGCCGTGGCTTCTTGGCCTGACCACTCAAGATTGATCGGGTCTCCTGTTTCGAAGACCGGGAGATAGCCCTGCTTGTCGCCGGCCCCATCCCCTTTTGTAGCAGGCATCAGTAATAATTTGGCTGGGTCGCTGGGATCGCGCTTTACTCGCCGACCTGACCGCTCATCGTATCCATAGAGTTGGGAAGCGTCCCACCAGGCGGTGACATGATTCGCGGTAGTCTTCGGCGCCCTCGTGAGATAGGTCTTGCCGCCCTGCGTGAACGCCTCCGGCTTTGTGTCTTCGGCGATGATCGCCGCATCGATTTTGTCGTCAGGACGGCAGCCCATCTTCTTGGCCTCTTCACCCGTCACTGGCTGTTCGACATTCTTGACCAGTTGCGTTGCGCAGCCGACAGCCATCCAGTCAGGTCGATTGTGCCCCTCTTCCAGATGCGCAAACCAGTCGTGGGTCATGAACTGGATCCAGAACGCCGCCAGCACGTTGAAGAATGGCGCCTTCTCATAGTCGCACTCGGCTTCCTTTGCGCTACCAGGCAGGCCGTAGCCCTCGCGGCACTTGTCCGGTTGCGACTGCGCTCGCGTGAACAGCTTCCGGCTGATGATCTGCGGGTCCGGCTTCAATAGACCCACTCGATCACCATGGCGATTCTTGGTCAGCTCATTCAGACCTAAATCGGGAAACGTGGTGTCGAAGTCCACGTTCCGCGCAAACAGCTGATGCGTCGATCCCATCAGCGGGTTGCGGATGTCGTTGCAGATGCCCGTGAGGGAACGGAAGCGATTCGATGCGCCTCGACAGACCTGGGCCTGCCCACCACCGACCGCTGTGAAATCGGGGTGGCTCTCCGGCAATCGCATCTCCGGCCACGTGTTCAGCACCGGGCCGGCCTCGCCGTTACGGCCTGTCACGTAGGCCTCGTAGGTCTTGTTATTGTCGAAGAGATTGAACTTGATGAGTTCGATTCGTTGCAGCTCCAGCTCATAGAGCGCGGCGTTGATCCCATGCGCGTTGGGGCCGATGATCTTAGCATCGGACAGCAGCCGCGCAGACGCTAGAGACGTCGCATCGCCGGCGGCCCAATAATTCGGCCAATCCAACCAGGGTCCTTCCCTGAAATTTTCTGCACGTTTCCCTCCGAGACAACGAGCAGTGCTCTCCGGCACCTTACCCAGAAATCGTTGCTCCCTGGTCTGCGCCACCGTCTGGATATCTCCTCGCAGGCCCATCTTCGTGCAATGTGTTGTAGAGTCCATAAAGATAGCGAACGGGCTGTTCCCCGCGCACCCGCCGAGCACACAGAGCCCTGTGACCATCACAAGCCGTGACCCTATACCCATTCGCCTCATCGGTAACCCTCCTCAGCGATCAGGAACATTGCATGCAGCAGAACCGACTTGGGAACTTGCCTGATAGCGCTATCGCTGCTGATGTCCATGCCAGCCATGAAGACAGACATCATACAAAGTCGAGGCAGAAAGAGGCGGGTTAGGAGAGGCACAGGATCAGGGCACGTCTTGGGCACAGCGCACACCGAGCGTCGGTCCCCAGTAGGTCACGTCATCCCACCCTCGGTAGCTGGCCTGAAAATTCGGGGGTTTTTCGCTCCATTCCCCACCCCTCAACACGCGAAACGAACCACGCGACGGCCCTTGCGGATCGCGGGCTGGAGAAGTTTGGTAGAAATCTTCCGCGTACCAATCCTTCACCCATTCTGACACGCTGCCGATCAGATCGAATACCCCGTAGGGCGACACCGTCGCCCTACGGCGTCCGGCCAGCTCGGTTCCCCCGGTGTCAGTCTTGATCTCTTGTTTCCTCACATGGTTTTTCAGCACGTCCTCGTTATTGCCCCAGGGATAACGGCGGCCATCCGTCCCTCGCGCCGCCTTTTCCCATTCGGCTTCTGTCGGCAATCGTTTCCCTTGCCACTGGCAGAACGCTCGCGCCTGCCCCCACGTAATGTTGATCACGGGGCGCTGCGCATGCTGAGGGTCGTCAAATGCCTGACGATCCTTTGGAAGCGTGCAACCGCTTCCCTCCACGCACTGCCGGTAGCGCGCGTTCGTCACTTCATATGTATCGAGCCAGTAGGAACTAAGATGCACCCGGTGTACGGGACGAGTATCTTGCTGTCCATCCTCTGCTCCCATCCAGAACTCTCCAGCTGGAATCACCACCATCCCCTCCGGCTGAACGATCCCTCGCTGGACTAACTGCTTCAGTTCATCCTCCTGCGCAGTCCGGAGTTGGTCGTTCACCCGCGTGGTCGCCTTCTCGTCTTGTACGTTGGACGCGTGATCCTGCGACGGACTCGGCTGGACTCGCGGTGAGACGACCACCGGAGGCTCGATCTTTGGCCCTGCTCTAGCAGCCGGAGCCGATGACAGTGACGCACTATCGGTGTTCCTGACGGTTTCAATAAGCACGGTGGTCCGGACGACTTCTTGGGCAAAGGCTTTGTTCCCGCCGTTTCCCTTCGCAGCCCTCTTCCCTTTCCCGATCATCGTAAAATCGAAATCGGGAATATTCGCAAGGAGTGGAGTGGCATAGGTAATCGGCACCGCAAACGACATCCCTTCCGGTACGATGCCGGAGGGATGGGAAAATTTGCTGGTCATCACACCGACCACCTCTCCGCGTTCATTGAAAATAGGGCCTCCGCTGTTGCCGGGATTGACGGCCGCATCCACTTGAAACACTCGCTGGACCCCCCTCGTCCGCACCGCAGCAATCCGACCTCGGGTCATGGAGACTTCCCGGAGACCGAACGAAAATCCAACGGTGATGATTTCTTGATCGAGTCTGACGGCGCCGGCATAGCCGATGGGCGCCTCTGTCAGCCCGACCGTTTCAATCTTGAGCAAAGCGAGGTCGTGTTCGGAGTCGGTGCTGACGAGGATTGCCGGCGCGCGGAATTCCCCGGAGGTCAAAACGAAGATCCGCTTAGCGTCGGCGATCACATGCTCAGCCGTCAGGACATAGCCGTCGCTATGGACGATCACACCGCTCCCTGCCGGCCTGGCGGTTGGCGAGTCGGGGCGCTCGGTCCCCCAGACGCTACTGGAACCGGCGACGATCATTGCCGCGAGAAACAATGTGATTCGTTTCATGGTCGAATCGGGATCACCACACTAATGGCGCCGGCATTTTGCCCGAGCTGGAATCCCTCGCGGGGATAACCGGTCCGGTCCAGTTCCCCCTTAGGATCGCCATGACAGTCCAGGCATTTCCTTGTCGTATAAAGTGGAAACATCAGACGCAATGACCTGCTCTTCGCCGTGACTTCGCTGATCACCTTTTCAAGGGGATAGGAGGAATCCGCAAACTCAGCCAAGGCCGCTCGCTCAACCGCGTCCGGCGCGTTCAGAGGATTGCGCGGCGCCAGCGCCGTCTGCTTCAGCCGCACATGTGTCCGCTCAGTAAATCGGATGCCCACTCGCGCGCCGAAGATCGCGGGGATAAACTCCTTCGTGCTGCCACCTCGTCGATTGATCTCAGATTGCGCTTCCGCAACCACCTGTTTACTGACCACGACCAGTTCTTTGAGCAATTTCTTCGCCCGGCTGGGAACTCGCGCCGCCTCAAGGTCTAGCAGGTCAATGCCGGAGCGACTGCGAAAGACATCGACTAATTGCCGCTCAAACAGGTCAACGGTAAAATCTTTTTCGGCTCTCTCTTGCTCATCGAGCAGAACAAGGTCTTCGTTGATGACGTTTCTTCCGGAATCGAGCAGAATCGCCAGGAGGCGGGCAGTCGTTTCGAATTCAAGGATCGTGTGAAGAGGAACACCGGGTTCCGGCTGGCGATCACTCGCACAAACACCTTCGTTGCTGGCCCAGCCGGCCATGGTACAGGCCAGGATCGATGTGATAACCCACCGCAGGCGACTGGTCATAGCGTCGACCCTGCTACGGACTCATGACGGACACACTCATGAGAGGCGGCCCGCTAGACCACGAACAGAAGCCTCTCGCCAACGGATGGTACGTTCGGTCGGAGGTGAAGTCAAGACGGGCACGTTGACTTCAGCACTGACCGGGACCGATTGAATGTCGATCACGACAGGATCGGAAACACGTCGATAGCCTGCAGGTCTGAATAAAAAAGAGCACCCCGCAGGGTGCTCAAAACAATGGCCGGCGATTCATGAGGTATGAACCGCCGGCCTTCTCCCTTCTCAATGCCAGCCGACGCTGCTCGCCCACGACTGACAGGCCGTAATCGATGAGGACTCGTCCCGTCTATTTCGGAACGGAAATTTTATATTCATCGAACGGCGTCGTCAACACCGCGATTCTGAACAGCTCGTCTGCTGCCTTCGAGTTGATTCCATGGTCCCGATCCTTGAGCATTTTGAACCACTTGGCCATCCCGACCCGCACGGCCTCTTGATCGCCACGTATTGCCGCTTTCTTCATGAGGATCAGCTCGCTCAAATACGGTTGCCAATTGGCCGGCACATTATCGGTGGCGGGGTACCTGTTTTTATAAAAATTCACTGAGCTGCTGAGTTCATCCATCCAATTCGTCGTTTGAGCCAATGCGACTCCCCCGGAAAACACGGTCAACGCGCAGAAAGCTGCAGCGATTGTCATGAGTATTGATTTCATGAGAGCCTCCTTCTCTTCTTTCAATCGAAGAGTATCAACACCGACAACACTACGACCCAATCTGTTTTCGACTTACCTCCTTTCTATGTTTAGCGTTCATGGGTTGCTCGACTAGCTGCCTATCCTTCCCACTAGTTACATACTATTTTATCGAAGGCAGCGAACGAAGCCCATCACCCAAAGGGTGGATTTTCCCTACACCGATCAGGTGATTGGTTCGAAGAAACGCGTACGTTACTTGCTGTTGAGGTAGGCTAGGACTGCTTCAACACGGCCGGCGACGCCCAGCTTGCGATAGATGTGATGGAGGTGGGTCTTCACGGTATCGAGCGAGACGCACAACTGATCAGCAATATCTTTGTTGCCGCGCCCGGATGCGGCGTGCGCGAGAATCTCCCGCTCACGTTCGGTCAACAATCCTACTCCGGCTTGAGCCCCGCCTCCGGCCTCGTGTAGAGCCGAGACCACGTTTCGAGCAAAGCCGTCCGGCATAAAGGGGGAATGAACTTGCTCTCCCCGGTAGGTGGCTCGGATGATGCGAAGAAACTCGGCATGGTCGGCGTCTTTCAGAATGTAGCCGCATGCGCCAGCTTGCACTGCCGCCACGATTCTCGCATCGTCATCGTGGACCGACAACATCAACACCTTCACGTCGGGAAGACAGCCCCTGATCAAACGTGTCGCCGTGACCCCATCGAGCCTCGGCATATCCACGTCCATGAGAATCATATCGGGTTTGGTTTTTACCGCCAGATCGAACGCCCCGTGCCCATCGGTCGCTTCTCCGACGACTCGCAGGTCCGGTTCGCGTTCGAGGAGCAGCCGAAGGCTTTGCCTAAAAAGCCGTTGATCCTCGGCAATCAGCAATGTGGCCCGCATAGGCCTCCTTATTCATCGGCAGTTCGACGGAAAACACTGCGCCGACGGGCGAACGATTCTCTGCCAAAATTTTTCCGCGATGGGCTGCCACCACGAGACGGCAAAAGTGCAGTCCCAACCCTCGTCCAGTTCTGATGTCTCCGGGATCTTTCCTGCGGCCAAACATCTCGAACACATGAGGAAGATCTTCAGGGGGAATGCCGGGGCCTTCGTCTGCGACTTGAATGACGGCGAGGGGGGCCGACGTGTCAAGAGACTCGTACCCCGGACATTCTCGCATCTCCATGTGAACCGACACGGTGATCTTCCCCCCATAAGGAGAAAACTTGAGCGCGTTGTGAATAAGATTGACAAGCACCCGTAACACACGCCGACGATCGGCGGTAATGGTGACGTCGTCATCCGGCATTTCGACATGAAACACGATTCGCTTCGCGGTGGCTTCGGATCGAAAGAGCTGCACCACGTCGGCGACGAGGCCCTTGACCGAAACAGTCGAATTCAACAGTGGCAGCCCGGAGTAGCTTTCTTGATACACATCCAGCATGTCGTTGATCATGCCCAACAACAGATCGATGGTCAAACGCATATCGTCCCACCACTGCCGATACGCGACCGGTTTTGATCTTCCATCTTGTTCAAGCAACTCTAATGTCTTTTTGATCCCCACCAACGGATTGCGAATATCGTGGGCGAACATCGAGGCGAAATGACTGAGCGAGGCAAGGCGCTCCGAACGAATCAACTGCTCTTCGAGTCGCTTCTTTTCGGTGAGATCGCTTAGTTGCACCATGACGGCGATCGGCGATCCGGCGTTTTCGACCTGTACAAAATCGACTTCCATGGTAAGAATGCCTCCCACCGGTGAGGGCATCTGCATCTCGCCGGCGGACAATTCTTTCTTGGTAGCGGCGACCGTTTCCAACAATCGGCGCAACTGAGCGCGATCTTCCACTCGAAATACATCTTCGATCTTCGTGCCGATCAAACGATCGGCTGGCGCCCCCAATTTGATCTCACCTCGACGATTGACAGCTTGAATAATGCCTCCCTCGTTGACGAGCAACCTGGTATCGGTCGAATGATCCCACAACATCCGATAATGCTCCTCGGACAGGACCAGTTCCCGATTCGCCCGTTCGAGTTCGGCCACATACCGCTCCCGCTCCCGCGATGCAGACTCCAGCCGTTCCGTGAATTCATCGAAGCTCGCGGCCAAGGTATCGATCTCCACGATGCCGGAAGATTGCGTAGCCATCACCGGTTCCTTACCGCTCTGCTGTCCTAAGAATTGCACTCGCTCGACCAGCGCGTTGATGGGTTGCACAATGCGGCGGCCGAGACGCCATCGAAGCAGGACAACCACGGCAAAGACCAGCATGCCGAACGCCACGAGCCTCCACAGCAGTATGCGCAATGGCGCATAGGCTTCGTTGGGGTCTTGACGGACAAGAACGGACCATCGTTCCGCCTGGACAATCCCTGGCCTGAGTGCCACGGATGCAAACCCGACGATCCCGCCTCCTTGACCATGAGCATCGTCCTGGACCTCCATCCAGGCAGCCTCCGGCAGAGAAAGGCCCGAGGCGAGTGAGTCTCTCAACGGTCCACTCAAAGCCGTATGCCGTCCAGGTGGGAGGATCGGACAGGCCAACACCGTCCCCTGGGGACCGATCAGCATCACATGACCGGTTTCGCCAATCCTGCTCCGAAGAACCGAGGTCAAGAATTGATCCTTCTCGATCACTGCCTTTATCGCACCCAACACTGCCCCCGTCTCATCGACAATCGGCACAGCGATTTCCAAATCCCCATCGCCTTTTTCGTCAAGACGCAGCTCTCCCACCCATAATTGTCGCTGTTCGAAGACGACCGGCCACCACGGTTGCCGACTGTATCGTGTCGTGTTGTCTTCGCTGGTCGCTCCACCGACAGAACGGCCTCGATGATCGAGGATCTCCAATGATCGAAAATACGGCCGTTGAGACTCTTTCCAGCGATCAAGAACCTGCTGGTCGAAGGTCAATCTGGTGCCTTCTCGAACCGCTTCACGTACCTGTGGTAAGGAGCTAAGCCGCTCCACCCACTCGATTTCTTTTTCTAGGATGAGCCCGACTTTATCTGCGCTCTGGCGGGCAAGTTCCTGAAATCCGAGGCCGATGGCTTCGCGGAGCGAGTGTTTCGTCTGCCAATAGGCATACGCCAGGCCGAATGCGCCGGAGAGCAAACCGATAGAGAGGACGGAGAGTGTGATTGAGCGCTGAAGGCTGACCGACTTCCTCATGGGGCACCGATGAGTCATGCCCAATGCTGGAATGAAGGTGCTGCTGCTTCTTATTCCAACGCTTCCGAATAGGGAATGTCAAGGTCCCGCAAGAATCTTACGCCTTACAGGCGATGCAAGCACTCGACAAGGGTGACACCGATATTTCCGAAGACTTGAACCTTGTAAACGGCGTATGCTACTCACTCGAGTGAGCAGTCATGATCACAGCGGAGCCTTGATCATGAAGCATACAGTCGCATCGTCATCGAGTAATCCTCCATTCCCACTCAATCACTCCAGCAGCGGCCTCTGCCGGGAAGTCACGCCACCACAGGAGGTGTCACCATGTCCATCTCACCATCACTCCATGCGTATCTCAATCACGAACGAGTTCATTATGACGTATTGCCGCACCCGGCAGCCTTTCGCGCCCTTACTGTTGCGCAGATGCTCAAGACACCGGAGAAGGAGATGGCCAAGGTCGTGATCGTGAAAGTCGATACAGGGTTCGTAATGACGGTACTGCCGGCAAGTTGGAAAGTGGATCTCCATCGATTGAGGGCTGTCTTTGCGGGTCACCAAGTACGGCTCGCGACTGAGGGTGAGATCATAGGTCTATTTCCCGACTGCGAATTGGGTGCCATGCCGCCATTCGGCAACCTCTATAGGCTCCCTGTGTATGTCGATCAATCGCTCACGGAGGACGAGGAGATCGTCTTCCAAGCCGGGACCCATTCGGACGCGATCCGTATGCGCTACTGGGACTTTGCCGCACTCGTGTTTCCAATGGTCGCACAATTCCATCGTGCACCCACAGAAACCTGATGCATCTGGCTACAGGCGTTGCTTCGCGGAATGACCAGGGAGAATGCCCCGCCTTATTCGGCTCATTCACAAGCAAAATAATATGGGCGACCCCCCACCGAGTAGGAGGTCGCCCAGGTATGCCACTGAAGATGCCGAACATCTCTCCGTCAGCTGGCGGTCGTGGCCAGCTCACCGAGAAACTGACTGTACGGCTTAGTACGGAATCACGTGCAAGCAGTCCTTGCTCTCGTTGTTCCAGACCACATCGCACAGGTTCGACATGCGCGCGACGATCTGCGCTGCCACGCCGCCCGTCCCTCCGAACAGCCCGCACCAGCCCAGCGTCACAAAGCCCCAGTGCAAGGGCGCCGCAAACAGCTCATCGACGAACCAGAACGCATGCCCCCACTCGTTGAGGCCCACGTTGGGCAGAATCATCATCGGCCCCACGATCGCCCCCACCAACGGGAACGAGACCGCCTTGCTGAACTGCGGCAGCCGAGTCATCGCATAGAGGTAACTCGCGACTCCCATGGTGATGTAGAGCGGGAACGTGAAGTAGAACGCGACGACATGGCTGGCCGTGAAGCTCGTATCCCGGATGATTACCTGATGCCAGGAGGCATCCTGCTCCAGCGTGTAACTTCCTGCCCAGTAGACGCCGAAGACGTAACATGCAAGCCACATCATCCAGTAGAAATACCGCTTTAGCTCGGTCTTGGGGTCCACATTGGCCACGTTGCGATCGCGCGTCGTCCAAAGCCACCCAAAGATCGCGGATGCGTTGATGATGTTGGCAATCACGTTAAACCGCCACAGGTTCATGAAGGTATTTTCGAATTCCGCAGTCATGGAGTCCAAACCGTGAGAATAGCCGAAGACGCGCTGAAACACGACCTCGCCACCCACCGCCGCCAACATTACAAACCAGCCGATCTTGAGGGGCCTGGAATCGTACCAGAGGGACATGTCGTAGTCCCTCCCCCCTCCCCATGTAGTTGTACTTGCCATGTTTCTAACCTCCTTCTCGCCTATGCGAGAAACAACCCTGCGTGTGGAAATTTAAGACCCGTGCGAGAGATAGGGTTAAAAGGCGACTCGTCAGAGGAGAAGTAATTTTATTGAAGCCGCTGGTACTCACGATGCCAGCCCAGGCACCTACAACGGCTCATCGATATGTTATGAAATTCGCTTGCGCAGCAAGACGAGAGCCGTTGGAGAACCGGCTAGAGCAACTGACGAGAAGCCCACCTTACTTCGGCGGGCCGTTCTGACCTGGTGGATTAAGGTCTGCCATGTTTACCCCCCTCCTTTCGGCTCGAAGAACCGTGGGGGGATTACAGTACCATACGTGCGTTGGGCTGTTCCCCCCTCACGTGAATGGCCACTTATACCGCAGATCGTACAGCCCCTCTTCAACGAATGTCAAGAAGCAGACATTCAGATTCTTACATGGGTAAGCATCATGCGCTTGGAGAGAGGCTGCACGGCTGAAGATCGACGGATTTTCTTAGCGAGAAGACGTCAGTGGGATCTTTCCTACCCGATGCAGGCAGGTCAAATCGGGCTGGCTTGGTGTCCGTAAGAATAGTCGTCGGTGCAGATTCGTCTTGTAGCTTTGACACGAGTAATCTTGTTCATGGGAGACAGTACCGCGAGAGCACCCTCGCTCAGTGCTGCATCCCTTTCTCGAAGAATAATCCACGATTGATGTCGCCGATGCTCACCATCCCGACAAGCCTGCCCTTGTCGACGACGGGGATGCGACGGAAGTTCTTGAGCCCCATATACGAGGCGGCTTCCAAAACTGGATCGTGGGGCGTCACAGTCAAGGGATTCTTGCTCATGATGTCTTCAACTTTTCCACCAAGCACCTCAGGGTACCCATCTTCCATCTCGACAAAGCTCTTGCTATGTACGTCTTCGTGCATGTAGTCGCCATAGTTCGGATAGAGCGGCATCAAGACGTCCCGCAACGTGATCATTCCTACAAGTCGATTGTCTCCCTCGACCACAGGAAGGGACCCACAATGGCGATTCATCATTTTCATCACGGCCGACCGAATCGTGTCCGTCTTCTGAACCATGACGATACCGGTTGACATGACGTCTTGGACAAGCATGGTCACCTCCCCTGGTGAATGAGATCGGAAATACTTCTGCCTCGGAGCCCCCCAGGTGATCGCATATCGGGAAACACCACCCGCATCCGATTTTTGAAGGGAAAGAGCAACCTTGTGGTACCCGTGGTGGGCACTTGAGGCGCGGCGATCATCGACCTCCCCTCTGAGGATGAGAGCACAATCACTTTTTCCTTACTCCTGCTTCCAACTTCATGTCAATGAGAGAACATCCTTCTCAAGTCTGGGCACATTGACCAGATTCACCATGGGGCGTACACTGAAAGTATTGGCAGTAACCGCCTTTTCTTTCTACAGGTGGTGGCCATGGCCCTCCCCGGAGCACAGAGCCAACGGTATGGCAAGGCCTGGTATAACCTTCTCCCCGCTCAATCTCTTCCTCACAATCTAGCCCAGTTATACGGTCCCACTGGTCCTTGCACGTCCGCTGATCTCGGCGGCGTGGCGGCCTCACGCCCCGATGAGGTAAAGGTCTGGACTGACTTTCATCGCCGGAAATGGTTCTCTGCGACTCGACCAAGACGTCGAAAAACACGCCTGCCGCGCAACCAATTGACAGATGCCCAAGAGGCTTTTTATGTACCCGATCATTGCCCTGATTATCCTGATGCTGTTCACGTGGATCGTTGCGATATGGGCCTCATGCGCTGAAAGTGACGCGCCTGACGATGGAGAGAAACCGGAAAAACGTTCCGATGAACAGGATCACTGGTCAGCATCCTTGAAACAGGACGCTGACCAGTCGACGGCGAGTCCGCAATTGCAGCAGAAACGACCGTGCATCGTGTGCGAGAAGACTTGCCACCACCCATACCTATTCCGAACCCCCAATGGAGGACCCTATGGCATGTGAACGGTGCGGTGGAATGAGTGTCGCCACACATTTCGAGGGGGACCGAGCCTGGGAGTATTACGGATGGAAGTGCCTCATCTGCGGCAATGTTACCGATCCGCTCATCATGACGAATCGTAACGCGCAAGCGCATGGAGCCATCGGACGGATGACTTTGAGCGGGATGAGACCTGCGCGTGGCGCAGTCAGTCCAGGCCGGCATACAGGTGCCGCTCGGTCATAACTCCGCATTGATCTGTGTTATGACTTTGTAGATTCACGGCTTCATACTGTCCACAAGGAGGTGCCATCATGAAGACCTCGCTCATCATCTGTGCCGGCCTCTGCGTTATAGGTTTTCTTGCTTCTCTCGCGCTTGCCAATCCAGATATGCTGCCAAAACATCCGGGCTATCCAATGGGAAAATCGGTGGACCCCGTGAAAGGGCAGCCTCTCGCCAATGATCCGGGCCAGATGAACGCCTCGGGCGAAAACGCACTGGTTGGGGCGGCGACATTCGACGATGCCCACTCGTCTCAACGTCTTTCGATCAATCAGAACGACCAACGGTTGCTTGAAAAAACGGGAGCAGGAATTCTTCCAAAGGTTCAGGGGCCTCACATCAAGATCGAACCGCCTGTGAAGGAAGCCACCAGGATCAACGCTTCCCCGCAGTGACATCGGATCATAACGATCAAAATCAGCAGAGGCTGGCCCCTCGTTTCTGTCGGAACCGGAGGCCATTCTCGCTCTTGACCGGTGTGTTCGCGAGGCGTAAAGTAGAGACTTATTCACGAGCCGCCTCATTCTGGGAGGTGGTGGCCATGATCCTCCGTGGACTACAGATCCAGCGGGATGGACATGGCAAGTGCGGTCTCCTCCCCAATCCAACTCTTTCCAGCAATACAGCACAGTTGCCATTCTCCGGTGCCCTTGCGAATACCCAGATGAGCCTCGGCCACTCTGTTGTCTCTCATCACCACTTCATACAGGGAGGTATCGCACGTGTCCGACTCTAAGGATCGGAAACCATTTCATGTGACTCGAGCAAGGTGTCGCGTGGTGCGCTTGCCTCGCGCGTGATTGCCCGCTGTCGAAAGGAGGTCGCTATGTCGCACCGCTACAATACCATCGATATCGTCGTGGGGGTCGGCATGTGCGCGATTGTCTTCGGCACCTTGCTGATCTTTTTTGCTGCAAACGGCACCTATCAGGTTCCCATCCCACAGCCCATCTCGATTGAACAACCTGTCGGCATTGAGTTCGGGATGACCACGCTCCAGCCGGCCCTGGGCCAAGCCATTGTCGACCAGGCGCTCTTCGAACGCCGAACCAATCAGCTCATCGCCCAATCTGCATCCGAGTGGAACCGGGCGACCCTCGCTCACCAAGAGTTCCAATCGCTCCCGGACGGTCCCTTGCGAGCCGTCATGCGCCAGGCTGCCACAGTTCCAGCCGATCATATGGCCCGGGTCCAATACGTCATGGGGCAGGCAATTGTGAATTTCACCGCGCGCGGCATTCGAACGGGAGTCTTATCGGCTGATCAATATTTGTCGGATTACAACACCCGCATGATTCGCGCGACCGAAGCCAGAGGACAGCGCCTTAATCACGAATTCACATCCACATGGCAGGCGACTCTTGGGCACAGAATTGTTAACGCAATCCAAGATTACAGTAGGCAGTCCGGCGCGATCCAGGAACGGCTGGGCGCTGCTCTTGTGCAAGTGACGCAAGCCCAAACAGGATCGGAAGAGGTCCGAGCTGCACAACAAGAGCAGCTAGCAAGCCTCGTAGTGGCCGCCATTCGCTCCGAGGCACTAGTGGATCGCTTGACCTTGCTGGCAGCCATCGAGCCCCTTCCTGAAGACACAGTGGTCACCTCCACTGAACCGGCGTCCTGGCCTGAAATTCCAATGGTTTACCTGATTGTCGCCGGCCTCATGCTAGTGACCGTCTTTTTTGGAGGACTTTCGTTGACTGCTCGGAACAGAGAAACCAAAGCGCTCGCCGAGATGGAATACCAGGCAGCTAAGTGGGTGTATCGCATGGCAGCGTGAAGGCGTGCGAAGAGAGGACTCGCGTGATTCACACGCGAGAGAGTGACCTATGTCATGGGTATATTGGGGAATCGTGATAGGTTTCGTGGCAATGGTGGCGACCGTATTCGAATGTGTCGCTATATTGTACTCCAAACCAAAAGGGTCGCCTAAGGAACCGAACGGCAAGATCGATGAGCCGAGAGAGTCATCCGCAGACGCCTCAATCGTCCATCACCGGGCTGCATAGGTGCCTGCGACAGGCCTAGACGGACCTTGGTGGATACAAGTTCAGCGCCTTAGTGTCGAGACTATCGGACTCGGATTGATGGAGTGTGCCTATATCATAGCTGCTTGCATGGTCGATGACTGGAGAAAGCGAGCCGAGGAAGAGACCGAGTGCTATGTCTCGTGAGAAGGCTAGTCCATTTAACCGGTTAGGCAGAAAGAGAGAAGTGGCACCTCTAACGTTTCAGCAATACCGCACTGCAAACAGATGAAGAAATAAGGCCACATCGCACGACTTAAAATAACACTGGCGACCTCCTACCATGTAGGAGGTCGCCAGTGGATGATCGCCCTAAATACGTCGCCAATACGGGTTTAGTACGGGATGACGTGCAAGCAGTCCTTGCTCTCGTTGTTCCAGACCACGTCGCACAGGTT
>CXWL01004961.1_pt1 | contig 66735 bp, 49 predicted proteins | sample 590931 | NCBI WGS metagenome assembly CXWL01 (sample SAMEA3498368, study PRJEB10139) | groundwater metagenome | biome: water well; material: biofilm material | place: Germany | collected 2015-04-27 | reverse complement strand
CCTCCATGGGCTCGCCGCCCGTCGCTTGCGCTCCGGGTTCGGATTGCGGATCGGCGTCCGATGGCTCGTTACCCCCCTGTAGTCCCCCCTGGGAGGGGGGACGGTTTCCGCCCGTCGCTTGCGCTCCGGGTTCGGATTGCGGCGTTGACGAGTCAACCCTGCTTCCCGTCCGCTCCCTCACGGTCGCGGCTCTGTTTGCGGTCGCGGCCCTGTTTTCCGTCATGAGGACAAACCTGGCCGGGGGAAGTTCGCCGGTCACGAGTTGTTCGCGGACGAGGAACAAGTCATCGACGGTGAGGCCGAACGATTCCAGGCCGGTCAGGAGTTCATCGATGGTGGCGCTCTCGGGCAATTCGTAGCGGACGATGCGGTGGAGGGGCACGCCCTTTTCGCCATCACCGTCACCCTTGTCGTCGTCGGTCAGGTGCGCGTGGCGGGCCTCGGTGACTTGCACGATGCCGTGCTGGCGCGACTCCCTCTCGCGAAGCTCGTTCAATTCTTTTTCATCGCGCAGATACGATCGCTCGGGCAGCGACCCTTCATCGCCGGGGCGGTGAATGTAGGCCACGATCCTGGGCAGGCCTCGTTTGGGGTCGCGGTGCTTGTGCACCAATTCCGCGAACTGAATGCCGCGCCGCCCCAGGACGCGCGCCTGCGTTTCCAGCGAATCGAGAATATTCACCAGCTTGCGAAGCGCGTCCCCCTCGACCATGCGATCGGGCTTGCCGACTTCGCGGATCACCAGCGACGTGCCGGAAAGACCAAGCTCCGCGAGTTTGCGGTTGAGCAGGCGGTCATCGAGCACGTATTCGAGCTGCTTGCTGCGCTTGACCTGATAGAGCGGCGGCTGGGCAACGTAGATCCTGCCTTGTTCGATGAGTGGGCGCATGTGCCGGAAAAGGAACGTCAGAAGCAACGTGCGGATGTGCGAGCCGTCCACATCGGCGTCGGTCATGATGATGATCTTGCCGTAGCGGCACTTGGCGACGTCGAATTCATCCTCGCCGATCCCACAACCCACCGCGGAGATGAGCTTGGTGATTTCGTCGTGGGCCAGCATCTTGTCCACACGGGCCTTTTCGACGTTGAGAATCTTGCCCTTGAGCGGCAGAATCGCCTGGGTGAATGAATCGCGGCCCTGCTTGGCGATGCCGCCGGCCGAATCACCCTCCACCAGGAACAGTTCGGTTTCGTCCGGGTCCTTGCTGCGGCAGTCCCACAGCTTGCCAGGCAATCCGCCGCTGGATAGCGCGCTCTTGCGCGAAAGCTCCCGCGCCCGTCGGGCGGCCTCACGGGCCTGCGCCGCCTGCACGCCTTTTTGAACGATCTTGCGTGCTTCGGAAGGGTGTTCCTCAAAGTAGTTGCCCAGCTGCTCGTTGAGCACCTGCTGCAAAAACGTCTCGACTTCGGGGTTGAGCAGCTTGACCTTGGTCTGGGCTTCGAACTTCGGGTCGCGGAGCTTGACCGACACGATCGCGGTAAGACCCTCGCGCCAGTCGTCGCCGGTGACGTTGGTATCGCCCTTGATGAGGTTGTTCTTCTTCGCGTAGTTGCCGGCCACGCGCGAGACGGACGTTTTGATCGCTGACATGTGCGTACCGCCGTGGACGTTATGGATGTTGTTGGCGAAGCAGAGGATGTTTTCCGTGTAGCTGTCGGTAAAAATGAGCACGACCTCGCAGGCGATGCCCCCCTCGACATCTTCGCTGCGAATCACGATCGGTTCGCGGTGCAGGGACTCGGCGCCGCCGGCGAGGTGGATGCAAAAGTCTTTAAGCCCCTCCTCGTAGCAGAACTCGGCTTCTTTGCCGGTGCGGTCGTCAATGAGGCGGATGCGCAGGCCGCTGTTGAGGTAGGCCAGTTCGCGGAGCCGTGCCTGCAAGATGTCGAACTTGAACTCGCTGCCATCATTGAAAACCTCGGGGTCCGGCAGGAAGCGCACCGTCGTGCCCGTGGTCTCGGTGCCCGCAGGTTCGGACTGCAGCGGCTGATCAATCGCACCGTACGCAAACACCATCGTATGCCGCTGGCCTTCGCGCAAGACTTCAATTTCCATGCGCTTGCTCAGGGCATTGACCACGCTGATGCCCAGCCCGTGCAACCCGCCGGACACCTTGTAACTGTCGCGGTTGAACTTCCCTCCGGAGTTGAGCACGGTCATGATCACTTCGAGGGCCGGCTTGCCGTTGATCTGCGGGTTCTCATGCACCATGGGCCCCACGGGGATGCCGCGGCCATTATCCACCACACTGCAGCTTCCGTCGGCGTTGAGCCGGACCAGCACCGTGTCGCAGTAGCCGGCCAGGGACTCATCCACGGCGTTGTCGATTGCCTCGTAGGCCAGATGGTGCATCCCGGTGGAGCCCACCCCGCCGATGTACATGCCGGGGTTTTTCTGGACAGCGGCGAGTCCCTCGAGGACCGTGATGCTCGATTCGTCGTATCGTGGTTGTGTAAGTGTCGTTTCGTTCATATTTAACAATCGTTAGCCTGACGAAGGGTTACGGTTGGAAACTCGCCCCACCAGAACCGAATTCAAAAGTGATCCGTCTCGTTTTTGAGAACTCACGTTGTGTTTGAACCGCCTTCAAGACAACACCTGCCCAACGCATTCGCATTGGCGCAATCAAACCCGGACTGTCCACGTGGATGGCTATCACGCCGTTCCCGATCGCACCCACCCTGCAATGCCGTCGGAATTCGTCGTCGAGAACCGGGGCAATCGCTTCTACCACGGCGGACAATTCACCATGTCCGCTTTCCAATTGTCTGGCCAGGTCGGCGATAAAGCCGCCCGCTCCCCTGGTTCGATCCATCCGCGCGCGGTTCCGGGCTACCCAATGTAGTTTTTGATCCTTCAAGGGTTTGTGTCCCCGCTTGTTTGCTCACGCCGACGACAGATTGACCGGCATGACCACATGAACGAACTCCTTGCCCACGCGAACCAGGCCGGGCCGATTCGCCTCCTTCATGGCAAAGACGATTTCATCCGTATGCACGGCTCGCAGCATGTCGGTTAGGAACACCGGATTAAACCCAATGTCCATGGCGTCACCCTTGTAGCCAATGGGCAGGGAAATCGTGGCTTCACCCTGTTCGGGCGCCCGGCTGGACAGGGTCAGCCCGCCATCGTGGAACGACAGGCGCACGCCCTTTGATTCTTCGTTGGTCAGCAGCGACGCCCGCTTCAAAGCACTGAGAAATTCCTGCGTATCCAGGGACACTTCGCGGTCGCAATCGGAGGGAATCACGTCCTGATACTTCGGGAAATGGCCCTCAACCAGGTTGGTGCTGAGCAGTTCGCGTCCCACTTTCAGCAACATCTGGTTGCCGGTGATTTTTACCTGGGCAACGGCGTCGGCCTCGGCCGGCAGCCGTGCAAACAGGTTCAGTGCCTTGATGGGTACGATGGCGGAGGGGATGGCCTTGTTGTGCGTCTTCTTGATTTTGGTCTTGCCCACCGACAGTCGCCGGCCATCGGTAGCCGCCAGCGTAAGGTCGTCGCCATTGATTTCCCACATCACTCCGTTGATTGCATATCGGGTGCTTTCGCGGGCGGCCGCGAACACGGTCCACTCGATGAGCCGCTGCAACGCGGCCTGGTCGGTGCGGAAGTCCGGCTCACCCTCCAAATCTGGGATCGGAGGAAACTCAGCCACTGATTGGGTCACGATACGGAAGTGGCTTCCCTGGCCGCGAATGTGCAGATGGTTCTGGGCGAATTCGGCCGTGAGCACTTCGTCGGGACATTCGCGGACGATGCGTGAAAGAGTGTCGGCCACGACCAACACCTCGCCCGGAGTATCCACCTCGACCTGCGTTACGGCCCAGCGCAGGCTCAGCTCCAGGTCCGTCGCCGATACCATGAGCACGTCGGGCATCACGTCCAGCCGGACGCACTTGAGAATTTCCTTGGGCGTTCGCACGGCGGCCACGGATGATGCCGCGGCCAATGCGTCGGCCATCTCCTGTCGGTTAAATCGAACTTTCATATCGTCAACCGCTTCCTTCCACAAAGCCGGCCTTGGTTGGTTGTATTAGAGTTGTTTCATATAAAACCAACCATAAGAACAACGCCTGTGATATCCGTTGAATCCAACACTTCATCCTGTTCGAATCAGCGAGCATCGTGCAAGCACTCGCAAGATTTCGACCCCCGAAACGCGACGTTGGCCTTGTCAGCAGAGGTGTTCGTCCCCCAGGGGATTCGCACAACCAAGGCACCACCGGCCGCCCACCACTGTCAGCATCGGAGCACAATTTAACAGAAGCAATCATGAGAACTCGCCATTGTCGAGACACGTTCAAGTAGCGTCAAGCGATTGCCTCCTCCCGCGTCTGGTTGCGAAACACATCATTCACCAGGTCCATCGTAACCTGCCCGCCATGAGCCTGAGCCACCTCGTCCAGGCGAGAAAGGACACGATCCAGATCGCGAGGCGTACAGCGCTCGGCGACCTGACGAAGGGCCTCCGGGGGGAACTCAAAACACCCGGAACGGTCCTTTTGCTCGATGATCCGCATTCGGGTCTCAACGCATGGCGGATCCATCGCAATCACCAATCCTGCACTGAGCCGGCTGGTAAGCCTTGGCTCCAGGCCGGATATGGCCGTCGGAGGGCGATCCGCCGCCAGGACCAGTTGTTTTTCGGTTGTAAGTATCGTGTTGATAACGTGAAACAACTCTTCCTGGCTGCGGGACTTACCGGCAAACGTCTCCACGTCATCCAAGGCCAGCAAGTCAACCTGCACGTACCGATGGCGGAATCGGTGGGGCATGGCGGCTTCAAAACATTCCGTGAAATGGGCGATAAACTCACCCGCCGAGACATAGACGGCCACCAAAGAACCGTTGGCAGCCATCACGGATTGGCAAACTGCCTGTAATAGATGGGTCTTCCCTGCCCCGCTTGGCCCATGAAGGAATAAGGGGTTGTAGGCACCGTCTGGTTCCTGCAAAAAGCGAAGGGCGGCGGCATGGGCCATGTGATTTTCGTGGCTTGCAACAAAATGATCCAGGGTGAAATCAGGACGTAACCCACAGTCCTGAAGTACTTTGCGGGTCGAATGCAAATCCGAAGCCTGCGCGTCGAGTTGAAGTTCGACCGAGACCAGGCGGCCAAGAGCGACCTGGGCGCTGCGTGCCAAGGGTTCCCGGCATCGCTCCAGGTGGCGAAGCTGTGCCTCGTTTCGTGCAAGGATGGTCATCACCCCGCCTGCTAAAACCGGCAGATCGAGATCGTGCAACCACGCGCGGACCAGGCTTCTGTCGCAGCGGCGAAGCTCGACCAGTACTTGCTGCCAGGAGGTTTGCGTAATCGGGATCATCGTGTATTGGGGACGAGGCGGCGCCAAAGAAAAGAATCGCCGTAGCCTGCATCAACGTCCTGCTGATGACCGACTTGTACCCGTCTCCGACACACGGCGATCGACAGGCTGCATCGTAACCGATATTGCGAAAACCCGCCAGAAAAAAACGCCCGCAAAATGTCATGCTGAGCGTTGCGAAGCATCTACATCAAAAAGGGTCCCAATGGGAGACCCTTCGCTTCGCTCAGGGTGACGCTGGCAGCTATAATCCACGAACAGACCGGTGGCGTGACCCAAGGTTAAGGAAGACCTTGCATCGGTCCGACGTTTTCATGAAAGAGGATTTCATGAGCCCACGAGATTCCGCCGACCAACTGTGCCTCGAGCTTGATGACGATCGCATGGCGAAGCCAAAGCAAAAAGAGAAACTTGCGGTACAGGCCACAATGGAGCCGGACGAATCCCGGCCGCATGCGGTCATCCCACCGCCCCCTGCCAAAGAGCTGCGGCGCGGGGCGACGGCCGAGTCGATGGCCAAGCAACAGCGAGAAATCTCCGTCTCCGAGTTTTTCGCCAAGAACCGCCACCTGCTGGGCTTCGACAACAAGCGAAAGGCGCTGCTGACGACGGTCAAAGAGGCCGTGGACAATAGCCTCGACGCCTGCGAGGAGGCCGGAATCCTCCCGGACCTCGACATCGTGATCCAACAGACCGACGTGGATCGCTTTCGCGTCACTGTCCGAGATAACGGCCCGGGCATCGTCAAGCAGCTAATCCCCAACGTCTTCGGAAAGCTGCTTTACGGTTCCAAGTTCCACCGTTTGAAAATGTCGCGCGGGCAGCAGGGCATCGGCATCAGCGCCGCGGGGATGTACGGCCTCATCACCACCGGCAAGCCCATTCGCATCGTCAGCCGGACGGGTTTTCGCGCGCAGGCCCACCTTTATATCCTTGCGATCGACACCAAGAAAAACCGCCCCGACATCATTCAGGAAGAAACGACCGAGGTGGAGTGGCCGCACGGGACCGAAGTGACCATCGAGCTTTCCGCGACCTACAACAAGGGTCGCCAGAGCGTTGACGATTATTTGGAGCTGACCGCAATCGCGAACCCCCATGCGAAGTTCAGTTTTCGCCCGCCGGAGGGCGCGACGATTGAACTCCCGCGCGGCACGGACAAGTTGCCCGCCGAGACGAAGGAAATCCGCCCGCACCCGTATGGCATTGAGCTGGGCACATTTCTTAAGATGCTCAAGGAAACCGAAACGAAAAAAGTCGGGGAGTTTCTCACGACCGAATTCTCGCGAGTTAGTAGCGCGGTTGCGGCACAAGTCTGCACCGCCGCGGCCGTGACCGGGCAGACCTGGGTGAACGCTGTTCCTCCGCCGGTCGCAGAAAAGCTATATCAGGCGTTACAAGCGTCGAAGCTCAAAGCACCGGCTACCGACTGCCTCGCCCCCATGGGTGCCGAGGCGATTCTGGCGGGTCTGCTCAAAGGGATCAAAGCCGAGTTCTACACGGCCAGCACCCGTCCACCGGCGGTATATCGCGGCAATCCGTTTCAGATCGAAGTGGGATTGGCCTATGGTGGCGAGCTTGGCTTCGACCGACACGACGAAGACCCCGACGCCGCGACCAACGGCAAGCCGGGCGAGGACGGCGACGTGGCGGCGCGCATCATTCGCTTCGCCAATCGCGTACCGTTGCTCTATCAGCAAAGCTCGTGCTGCCTGTTCAAATCGGTTGTGGACACGAAGTGGAGCAACTACGCCATTCCGCAGTCGAGCGGGTCGGTGCCGCGTGCCCCGATGGTGATTCTCATCCACATGGCCAGTGTGTGGGTGCCGTTTATTTCCGAAGGAAAAGAGGCCATCGCCGACTATGACGAAATCCGCAAGGAAGTGAAGTTGGCGATTTCGGAATGCGGGCGGAGGCTGGCGACGTTGCTTCGCCGCAAACGCACCCGCGCCGACTACACCCGCCGCCGCGATGTGTTCACGCGCTACATCAACGAAGTCGTCGAGTCCGCCGCCTCGCTCGCCAAAATCAACAAGGAAGATTTCCGCAAGTCACTCAACACCCTCGCGGAAAAATACACCGCCCTGGCCGACATGGAGTTCGACGAACACGGCAAGGTCGTCAAGAAAAAAGGCAACGACCTAGGTCTGGCCGACACGATCGTCGTCGACCGTGCCGCCGAAAATAACTTGTATGCCAGTTGACCGACCGCACGAGACTACATTCAAAGGGTAGTAGTTGGCCCTCAGTTGGTTTGGTATCCCGGCTTTAGGCGTTCTTGATAGCGGAGTAGGTGAAAATTCAGGGCAATATCTGGCTCGAAGAGCATCGGCTGCCGAGTCATAAACTCATTTGTGTGCTGCTTTTCCACGTTGGGCTCAGAGAAGCGATGTGCTGTCTCTGCTTTTGCCAGCGTGCGAATGTCGGCCAACCAAGGGAAGTCATTTCCCTTGATTTCGACACTGTTCAGTAGATCCTCGGCCTCCTTTTGACTGGCGGCGGTACGCCCCTTAATCACTGCGCGTTTCATGAACGAGTAGCCGTTCGGGAAATCAGATTGAGCGTCCACAAGGCGCTTTTCAACCAAGGGCAGCATCAGTTGAGGTTGATCATCCCGATACGCCACGAGTTCAGTTGCAAGGTATTCGAAATCGTAGTCGTGGCAATTCTGGCTCACGTATGCAGTAACGGTCTCTAGCTCTTTGGTGTCGCTGCTCAGGATGCTGAGGGCGGCGAGATAGGACCACCAAACTCCAAAGAAAGGCAGTCCGCGAACATAGAGAAAATGATCGTCGAGAATCTTCAGCTCTTGGTATGCCTTAAAGAATGGCCGCAACATCATACGACCATCGTCATACCGGTTCCACAAATATGCGTATCGAACCTGAGCCAAGACGTATGCGTGTGGGACTTCAGGAAAAACACAAGACTGGAACAACTCGAAGCCCCGGTCGATCTGGCGAGCATTTACATACTGCTGTCCAAGCGAAAATCTGATAAGGGGCGACCCTGGAAAGCGGCGATAGGCCTCTTCAAACCGCACTGTTGCTTCATGCTCGCGCCCACCTCGGAATGCCGCGATGCCGTAAATGTGCCACCACGACTCAAGTTCGGTCGTGCTCAGCTTCGCCTTGTCTAGCTTTTCCAACTCTCGCTCAAGATCTTCAATTCGTCCTTCTCGTTGAAGCGTGTTGGCAAGCGCGTCAATGCAGTTCGGTGGCGGATCACCGGGAGGTAGCTGCTGGGGCTTCTTCTTGAAGGGGTTCCACATAGTCTTGTTATGATGGCCAACAGTAGCTTAGATGGATCCGTCTAACATCCCAAGCACGCTTTGGGGGCCGTCGCCCTTGATCAAGCAAAAATCTGCGTGCAACCGCGTTAATCTGCGGCCCGTAGCTGTTTCAACTGGCGTCCTTCAATATAACATTGATCGCTGTGACCGACACCTCAACCAATGTTGCCGATTCTTCCTCCATCCGTGTCTACGGGGCGCGGCAGCACAATCTTAAGAATATCGACGTGGTCATCCCGCGCGGGTCGTTCACGGTCATCACCGGGCTTTCGGGGTCGGGCAAAAGCTCGCTGGCCTTCGACACCATCTACGCCGAGGGCCGCCGAAAGTACGTCGAATCGCTTTCGGTCTACGCTCGGCAATTTCTCGAACAGATGCAGCGGCCCGATGTGGACCGCATTGAAGGCCTCAGCCCGACCATCGCCATCGAGCAGCGCACCACCGGCGCAGGCCCGCGCTCCACCGTGGCCACCACCACCGAAATCTACGACTACCTCCGCGTGCTCTTTGCCCGCACAGCCACGCCCACCTGCTGGGTTTGTGGCCGGACCATCGTCAAGCAATCCGTTTCGCAAATGGTCGACGCAGTCCTGCAACAACCCGAAGGTCGGCGAATCCTGATTCTCGCGCCGATTATCACGAAGCAGCGCGGGAATCACCGGGCCGCGATCGACCGTCTCATCAAGGAAGGCTACGTCCGAGCTCGAGTCAACGGGGAAGTGGCTTTGCTCGAAGACGCGCCGAACCTATTGCCCACCCGCAAGCACACCATCGAGGTCATCGTGGACCGACTGGCCATCAAGTCGGAAATCAGACAGCGCTTGGCCGACAGTCTGGAGCTTGCCACGCGGCTGGGCGGCGGGCTGGTGATCATTTCCGCGGAGACCGGCAAGGATCAGTGGATTGATCTGCCCTTTAGTTCCACGCTGGCCTGCCCGGATCATCCCGAAGTGCGCGTGCCCGAACTCACCCCGCAGCTTTTCAGCTTCAATTCGCCGCTTGGCGCGTGTGAAGAGTGTCACGGACTTGGCACCACGCTGGAGTTTGATCCGGAACTGGCCGTGCCCGACGCGAACAAATCGCTGCGCGAAGGCGCGATCGCGGCCTGGCGCGGTCAAGGCCGCAAGCTGACGGCAGAATACAATGCGGCCGTACAGGAATTTTGCGAGCGGTTCGACATTTTGCCGGACGTGCTATTTCGGAACATTCCTGCGGCGAAAGTCAAAATTCTCATGCATGGCATAAGCGGCGAACCCGAACCCGGAGCGCGAGTCGAAGACCCGCCGGGGCGGGCGACGGGCGGTAACCTTCCCCCCTCTCAGGGGGGACTACAGGGGGGTAAGGGCAATCGAGTTTCCATCGCGTCCGAANNATCCCTGGAAGGGAGAGGGGGAACGGCTTCGAGGGTGTGCTCCCCAGCCTCAAACGCCGCTGGAAGGAAACAAAGTCCGAATCCGCCCGGCAGCGCCTGCACGAATTTATGAGCGAGACGCCCTGCGAGGCCTGTGGTGGCGCGCGGCTCAATCGTCAGGCCCTCTCGGCGAAAGTCGATGGCCGATCCGTTTCGGAAGTCACGCGAATGTCGGTTGAACAAGCGGATGATTTCTTTAACCGCCCCCTTCCGCAGGGAGGACCCGAAAACCGTCCCCCCTCCCAGGGGGGACTACAGGGGGGTAAAGGCAATCGAGTTCCAATAGCGCCCGAAAATCTTCACCCTCACCCCGACCCTTTCCCTGAAAGGGAGAGGGAGAACGAACTTGCGACCATCGCCGAGCCGCTGCTGCGGGCGATTCGTCAGAGGTTGCGGTTTCTTCGACAGGTCGGTGTGGACTACCTCACGCTCGACCGCTCCAGCGCCACGCTATCCGGCGGCGAGTTCCAGCGGATTCGACTGGCCACGCAAATCGGAAGCGGACTGGCGGGGGTCTGCTATGTGCTCGATGAGCCGACGATCGGCCTGCATCCGCGCGATACGCGAAAGCTCACGGAAATTCTCAAGCAGCTCGCCGCCGCCGACAACACGGTGATCGCCGTCGAACACGACGAGGAAGTCATCGCCGGCGCGTCGTACATGGTGGACATCGGTCCCGGCGCGGGGGCCAAGGGCGGATACCTCGTCGCGCAAGGCCCGCGCGACAAAGTGCTTCGCCATCCCGACTCGATCACGGCGCGTTTTGTTCGCGGTGACAGCGCGGTGGCACTGCCCGACGAACGACGCCAGCCCGATTGGTCGCAGACCATCGAGCTGTTCGGCGTGACGGGGCACAACCTCAAGAGCATTGATGTGCGTTTTCCGCTGGGTTGTCTGGTGGCCGTCACCGGCGTCTCCGGCAGCGGCAAGAGCACGCTGGTGGATAACGTGCTGCTGCGGGGCCTGAATCGCCAGGTCAAAGGCGGCGGGCCGCGCCCCGGCCCGTTCCGCGAACTTCGCGGGGCGCAGCACATCGACCGCGTTGCGCAGGTGGATCAGTCACCCATTGGCCGTACGCCGCGCAGCAACCCGGCGACGTATGTCGGGGCGTTCAATCTCATCCGCGATCTATTCGCCAAAACGCGCGAGTCGAAAATCCGTGGCTACGGGCCGCAGCGCTTTAGTTTCAACGTCAAAGGCGGGCGCTGCGAAATGTGCGAAGGCCAGGGTGTCAAGCGCGTGTCCATGCACTTCCTCCCGGATATGTACGTAACTTGCGCCGAGTGCAACGGAACGCGCTACAACCGCGAAACACTCGAAATCCGCTATCGCGGGAAAAACATCGCCGACGTGCTGAACATGTCCATCGACGAGGCCGTCGCGTTTTTCGAGAACTTCAGCAATATCCATCGCCGCCTCTCCGCACTCAAGGATTGCGGCCTGGGCTATATCACTCTCGGCCAGGCCTCGAACACGCTTTCCGGCGGCGAGGCCCAGCGCGTCAAGCTCGCGGGCGAGCTGCACAAGTCCGCCGAGACGCGGACCATTTACATCCTCGACGAACCCACCACCGGTCTGCACCCGGCCGATGTGCGAAACCTACTGACGCTGCTCCAGCGACTCGTGGACCGCACGCACACGGTCGTGGTGATCGAGCACAATCTCGACGTGATCAAATCCGCCGACTGGGTGATCGACCTGGGCCCCGAAGGCGGCGACGCCGGCGGCCAGATCGTCGTCCAAGGCCCCCCCGAAACCATCGCCGCCTGCGAATCCAGCCACACCGGCCAGTTCCTCCGCTCTAAACTCATGGGCAAGTCGAAGGAATAGCCACCCAAGTATGGGCCGCAGATGAACGCTGGGTCTGTGACGAATCCGGCTGAAACTTGCGGCCAGGGCGATCAACGGCATCATGCTTACGCAATGACCCAAACGACGATCAACGCGCCTCGAGCTGATCCGTTCGTGCCACGGAATGGCACTCATGGAGCCACAAGATGGTCGGGCGTGTTGTTGGTGGCTTTTCTCGCGCTCGCCGTTCGACTCGTCCATGTCTGGGGCTTGACCGAAGTGCCAACCGCTCGGCACCTCATTGGGGATGCGGCCGGTTACTACGAGTGGTCGCAGCGCATCGCCGCCGGGGAGTGGGTTGGCGACCAAGGATTCTATCAGGCACCGCTCTATCCCTATGTTATGGCGGTCTGGGGTTTGTTTGGCGGCGACTCTCTCATCGGAATTCGGATTTTGCAGGCCTTGTGGGGGAGCGCGGCGTGCGCACTCCTCTGTGTAGCGGCCTGGCGACTCTTTTGCGCGCGCGTCGGATTTCTTTCGGGTCTGATGCTGGCTTTGTACGGCCCGGCCATCTACTTCGACGGCATCCTTCAAAAGGCGTCGCTCGACTGTCTGCTGGTATGCGCGGCGCTGGCGTGCATCGCTGCGCAAATGAACCGGCGAAATCTGCGATGGAGTGTGTTGCTCGGCGCAGTCGTTTCCCTGCTCTGCCTGACGCGAGAAAATGCCATCGCGTGGCACTTGATCCTGCCGATCTGGATTCTCTGTTGGTCCGCTTCCGAAGCAGAATGGCGAAGATCGAATGGCGAAGATCGAATGGAGGATTCTCGACCTGGTGGCGCAAACAACCTGCCGCGTCTGCCCGGACTGAAGTCCGCGGCTCGTAATGTGTTGGCATACTTGCTGGGTGCGGGAGTTGTGCTGGCACCGGTGGGATTGAGAAATTACCACGTGCAGGGTGAGTTTTCGCTGACCACGTCCCAGGCCGGCCCCAACTTTTACATCGGGAATCACCGCCAGGCCGACGGGCGCTATCAGCCCCTGGTTCGCGGGCACGAAACACCGACCTTCGAACAACGCGATGCGACCGAGCTCGCCGAGCGGGCCACGGGCCGACAACTGACTCCGCGAGAAGTCTCGCGCTTTTGGATGCGGCGGGCGTGGAGCGATATCGCGGCCGATCCGATCGGCTGGCTCAAGCTCTCCGGGTACAAACTCCTGCTCGTTTGGAATCAATACGAAATTGCCGACGCCGAGAGCATCGCAATCTATCGCCGGCACTCACCGGTGCTGGGCGCGCTTGGCACAGTGTGGCATTTCGGCGCGCTTGCCCCGCTGGCGGTGCTGGGAATCGCTCTCACTTGGAACGCCCGTCGTCGCCTTTGGGTTCTTTATATGCTCATCGTCACGATGATGCTCGCCGTGGCGGCGTTCTATGTTCTTGCTCGCTACCGTTACCCACTCGTTCCGTTACTGATCCCATTTGCCTCGGCGGGTTGCGTCGAGCTATGGCGTAGACGGGAACGGTTACAAACACTCATACGACCCCTCAGTCTTGCGATCCTGGCCGCGATACTGGTGAACTGGACAATCCAGGATGAAAAACGACTCGATGCCCTGGCTGATATGAACGCCGGAGTCGCCCTCGCCCAGGCCGGCGAAATCGAGCAAGCCGCCGAGTACTTCGCCCGAGCCGTGTCGGATCACCCCACCTCGGCTGAGGCCAACTACAACCTCGCACTGGTGCTTTCTTTGCAGGGAAAGTACTCGGAAGCCATCCCGTTCTATGAAAATACAATTCAAAACCAGTTTGACCTGATTGGGGCGCATTTCAACCTGGCCGTGGCCCTCGAACACACCGGCAAGTTCGAGGAGGCCCTGAAGCAATACGAGTTGGCCGTCTCGCACGATTCCGGCGACACTGAAGCCAAAGCAGCGATTAGACGATTGCAACAAAAGAGTAGCAATCCGCCAAACTAACCGTTCGGCAATGACCATTTTTGGCCGCTATGATCTATATGCTCAACATGACCTAAACTGCGGGTCGAGGGTGGCATGCCCAAACCCGGCTTCCTCGGGCGCCGGCATGTGTCCCGGACCGCATGGCGGCGCTGCGCTTGGCCAGGCCACCCAAAGAATTGACCGTGTCGATGCACCAGGAGCCAGTCGGGAAAAGACGGCCAACAAGAAGCCATGCCCACCAGTACCGCTACAAAACATTGCACGCCTTCGCCCGGCGCATCAAACCACGGCGGGATTGCGCTCCCCGTCCTTCCGAGTCATCCTGCCCGCATCCGAAAATCCAAGAACGGACCCCGACGAGCGGCCGTCCTGATCGGCGTCCACCTGCTCATCATCGGGCACCTCATCCACTGGTGGATCACGGGGCGAACCATCTCGCCGGTTGAGCCGTCGGAGGCCATGTACACGCTCAATCAAGGCTATCTCAACGCGGGATTTATTTTCTTCGCTCTGGCCATTCTCTCCACGCTCATTCTGGGCCGGTTTCTCTGCGGATGGGGGTGCCACCTCGTGGCCTACCAGGATTTTTGCGGATGGCTGATGAAGAAGATCGGCGTGAGACCCAAGCCGTTTCGATCGCGGCTGCTGGTGCTGGCGCCTCTCGCTCTGGCGATCTACATGTTCGTCTGGCCCACGGCCTATCGATGGTTCGTGGGTGCTCCGGCGCCTGCGCTATCCAATCATCTGACCACGGCGCAATTCTGGAAGACGTTTCCAGGACTGATTATCGCGGTCATCTCTCTTGTCGTATGTGGTTTCGCGATCGTGTATGTCCTTGGCGCGAAAGGATTCTGCACGTACGCGTGCCCGTACGGCGGGTTCTTCGCAGTGGCCGACAAGGTCGCGCCCGGGCGCATTTTCGTAACCAACGATTGCGAACAATGCGGGCACTGCACGGCGGTGTGTACGTCGAACGTGCGCGTGCACGAAGAGGTGGCCAGGTTCGGTATGGTGGTCGATCCGGGCTGCATGAAGTGCATGGATTGCGTCAGCGTTTGTCCCAACGAAGCGCTGTACTTTGGATTCGGGCAACCTCCGATGCTGGCGCAAAGTTCGAAGTTCAAAGTTCAAAGTTCAAAAAGCGGCCCGCTTCCCGACGATCTCGCTTCTGATTCAAGCAATCGACAATCGCAAATCGCAAATCGCAAATCGGGTTCTCGATATGACTTCACGCTCGGCGAAGAAGTTGCCATGGCCGTTGTCGGACTTGCGGCGCTCCTCGCGTATCGAGGTTTGTACGGGCAGATTCCATTGCTCCTCGCAATGGGCATGGCCGCCATCGCCTCGTTCCTGTTCATCAAGTTCACGCACTTGCTCCGCCACGCCAATTTGAAAATCCAGAACAAACAGCTCCAGCGCGGCGGCTCCATCACCCGGGTCGGATGGGTGTTCGCAACGGCCGCAGTGATCGTCTTTGCGTTTACCGCGCACAGCTTCGCCGTGCAATACGAGTTCTGGCAAGGCCGGCGTGCTTTTGCGACGGCTGGAGTTGGCGACGATGTCTGGCTGCCAGGTGCCACATGGTGGCACCAAGCTTCGGAAGATCAGCGCGGCGCGGTGCAGCGGGCGATTCGCTATTTTGAGCGCGGACAGAAGATAAGCCTGATGAACACTCCGGCAGCGCTTCAGGATCAGGTCTGGTTATACCTGGCCAAGGGTGATCTCGCAGCGGCTGAATCGGCCGCGCGAACACTGCTTCATGTCATTCCCGATCAGGCCGAGCCACACCGCGGACTGGCTGGGATTCTGCGGCTCAGCAATCGCCCGCACGAGGCCGAACAATCCTATCGCCGCGCTTTGGAACTGGATCGCTCGCACGATGCGGCGCGCGGAGAACTCACGGGGCTGCTGATCTCCGAAAGGCGATTCGACGATGCGTTCGTCGTCCTTCGCGACGGCGAAACCGCTTCGCAGGACGCGCCCCGTTGGCGGGTGCAATCGGCGATCATGCTGGCCCAGATCGGATTGGCCGAACTTCAAGAGAATCAAATGGAATCGGGTGTCCGCTATTTGCGTCAGGCACTGGAACTCAACCCGGAGCTCACCCAGGTGCGCTACAATCTGGGGGTGGCGCTTCTCTCCGTGTCGAAAGTTCCCGAAGCGATCGAACACCTTCATCGCGTCGTCACCGAGAAACCGGAAATGGCCGAGGCCCATTACAATCTGGCGGTGGGCGTTTTCATGTCCGGCCGGCCCGCCGAGGCCATCCCGCACGCCCGCGAAGCGCTGCGACTCGCCCCGGATGATCGACAAACTCAGCAGTTCCTTGCCATGTTGGAACGCGAAATCAGGCCACTTGGATAAATCGAATGGTCTGGCCGTACTGAGTGACGAGCGCGGCGCGCAAGGGGCGGTGGCGTGGGTCGGTGAGGCGCGGATCGTCGTTGAGAATGAGTGTCGCGTCTTCGCGAGATTGCCCAATGAGTTCGGTGTCGCGCGTGAGATCGGCGACTTTGAAGGCCGGTGCGCCGTGCTGCCGGGTGCCGAGAAGTTCGCCGGGGCCGCGCAGCCGCAGGTCCTCCTCGGCAATGCGAAATCCGTCGTTCGTGGAGCACAGCACGCGCAATCGCTCCAGGGACGCTTCGTTTTTCGTATCCGCAAAAAGCAGACAGTGAGACTCCTTCGAGCCGCGACCCACGCGCCCGCGAAGTTGATGAAGCTGGCTCAGACCGAAACGGTCCGCGTGCTGCACCGCGATTACGGTCGCGTTGGGAACGTCCACGCCGACTTCGATGACAATGGTTGACACCAGAGCGCGAATCTCGCCGGCGCGAAAGCGGCCCATCACTTCTTCCTTGGCCGCCGCTTTCATCCTGCCGTGCAACAGCGCGACTTCCAGACCGGCGAAGTGCGCGGTGCGCAGGACTTCCATTTCCGTAGTGGCCGCACGCAGGTCCACGTTCTCGGATTCTTCAACCAACGGATACACGATGTACGCCTGCTCGCCACGGTCAAGGCGTGAGCGTACGAATTTCCAGGCTTTTTCAATCTCATCGGGGCCCACCATCCGCGTCCGCACCGGTTTTCGTCCCGGCGGCAGACCGTCGATGGTGGAAATATCCAGGTCGCCGAGCAGGGTCATCGCGAGCGTTCGTGGAATGGGCGTGGCGCTGAGCACAAGGACATGCGGCGACTTCGCCTTGGCGCGCATCGCGAATCGCTGACTGACGCCGAACTTTTGCTGCTCATCGATGATCGCCAGCCCCAGGTCCGCGAATTGCACGCCCTTTTCGAGGACCGCATGTGTGCCGATCAGCAGGCTGATGTCACCTGTTTGCAAGGCGCTGAGAGTTGCCGCTCGCTCGGCGGTGGCCGACGCGCCGGAAAAAAATCCGGTGCGCACCCGGCTGCCCTTGAGATACTGTGCGATTTTCCCCGCATGCTGGCGGGCCAGCACTTCCGTCGGCGCGAGTAGTGCCACCTGGTGTCCCTTGGCGATCGCCGCCAGGGCCGCGTACACCGCGACGGCGGTCTTGCCGCACCCCACATCTCCCTGCAAGAGTCGATTCATCGGTGCCGCACGCGCGATGTCGCCGCGAATTTCCGCTACTGCCCGTTCCTGCCCCTTCGTCAGCGCGAAGGGAATTCGTTTACGGATTCGCTGGTCCAGACGATCATCAACGGAAATAGGGGAGGCCGACGCGCGTTCCATGCGCATTCTGCGCGCGAGCTGCACCGCGAGTTGCGATAGCAAAAGTTCGTCATACGCAAGCCGCCTTCGCGCAATGGTTACGTCGGTGGCGTTGGTGGGCCGGTGGTATCGGGTGATGGCCGTGCCCAGCGGCGGCAATCGTCGTCGCGTGCGAATTTCTTCGGGCAGTGCATCAGCCAGTTCGTGAACGGCGCGGTCCAAAACTCCTTCGACCAGTCGGGCGATCTGCTTGCTGCTGAATTGGGCGTTGCCCGAATAGACAGGCTCCCAGCGGTCGTGGTCGTTGGCGAGCGGCTCTTTGGGGTCGACGAACTCAACCGCGGGATTGGTGAGTCCGGCCAGACCGCTGCGAACATCGACGGTCCCGCTCAGGCGGAGAACCATGCCGGGCTTGATTCGATCGAGAAGATGCTCGGAGTGAAACCAACGAAGCCGGCATCGTCCGGTGCCGTCCACGAGTTCGGCGTAAACCGTTTTGTCTCCTGCCCGGCCGTGACCGCGCACCCGGTGCACCGTTCCGATCAGGGTAGCCACCGCGCCTTCGGTGAGCGCGCCGATGGGCACCGATCGCGGGATCAGCTCGTGACGGAACGGAAAGTGCCCGACGAGATCGCGAACGGTTTGGATGCGCAACAGTGCCAAGTGTTTGGCGCGGGAAGGCCCCACGCCGGGTAAGTACTGAACACTGTTGTCAAGGAATGAGGAGCGCGACCGTGCGCCGGTTTCTTTGGGAGACGTTTTCGTAGCCGTGCCCACAAAGAAACCGGCGCGCTGCGCTATGCTTCAAGCCACATGCCTACGGAATCATCAGCTTCTGGCCGACGCGAATCTTGTTGGGGTCGCCAATTTCGCTTTTGTTCGCGGCGTAAATGTCCTTCCACTTGGTGTGGTCGCCGTAGTACTGACGCGAGATCGAATAGAGCGTTTCCTTCTTCTGGACGGTGTGGTACCGCCCGCCCCCGGTACCTGCCGTCATACCCGGATCGGTTGCAGGATACGCACCATATCCGGGGTCGGCCACGGGTGTCGCTGTGGGATCATACGCATCGGCGGCCTGATTTTTTTTGCCCCAGCCGAAAAGGCTACAGCCAGATACGCTGGTAAGCAGGATAACGCAGGCGAGCGTCGTGGACGCAATCCGTTGCATGGTTGGCAACCTCCTGTAAATGGGGTAACGAGTCAAACGTCAAAAACCGCTTGAATGATATTATTTTCATTCGCCGTGTCAACAGAATTCCGGCAATGTTTTGGCTAGTTTCTGCGGTGTGATAATCCGAACCCCAAGCGCGGGGCGGTCCAATCTGCTCCGCCAACGGGGTACAATTGGCGGTTCGACTCACCCCCGCCACCCGGATGGGCTGCCCGCTCGCTGGCGCTCGGGGTTCGGATCGCCCGGAAGTGGCGTATCCAAACGGGACCAACGATGGTGTCACGTTTCCGTGACTGCCTTGAAACTTGACCGCCGGAAACGCGCGTTTATCCTCCGATCGTGAACCCGTGGCCCATGCAAAAAGCAGCAATCCTGCCAAAACTCCATGAGGCACCGCCTCTTCCGACAAACTCCCGCTTTTGCGAGCACGGTGCGCTACGAATCCGCTGCACAGCTCTCGCATTCCTGGTTTTTGCCGCCTTCTGCTATTACATCGCAGCCCAGCTCACCCCGTCGCCAAGTGGGTATGGAACCCATCGTCAGCTTGGTTATCCCGCGTGCCTGACACCCATTCTTACCGGCTATCCGTGCCCGACTTGCGGTATGACCACCGCGTTCGCCCATGCCGTTCGAGGCCAGTTCTTCAGCGCGTTCCACGCTCAGCCCGCGGGGCTGGCTCTGGCCCTGGGACTGTTCGTGTGCAGTCTCTGTTGCCTATGCGTTGTCGTCACGGGCAATTACGATTTCGTCAGGTTCCAGATCCAGCCCGGCCCCATCGCTTTGTTTGCAGTCGCAATCGTGCTTTTTGGCTGGTTTTACAAGTTCACAACATTTTCCCCGTAGAAATCGCTCGCATTGAGCGTTGGTGTGGGCCTGACTTGCTTTCAAGCCTGTAGCGGTGCGGTACAATTCCTCCTTATCGGGAACGAAAAAACTGAATAGAACAGGAGCAGACTACATGCGAAAGAACTACGCCCCGGTACTGGTATTTGTCATGATGGCTATGGCAAGTCTGGTGGTCGCAAGTTCACAGGAACCGGCCAAACCCTCCCAAGACAAAGCTGCCGCAGAAAAGCCGGCGGCATACGCTCAACCATCCCCCGAAGACATGAAGAAGATGATGGAGGGCATGAAGAAGTGGATGGACTCCATTCAGCCCGGAAAACACCACGAACCGCTCAATCAGTTTGTCGGCAAGTGGGATACGGTCACGCGCATGTGGATGGGCGGCCCAGGCAGCCAGCCCTCCGAAAGCAAAGGCACTTCCGAAGTGAAATGGGTGCTGGGGAAACGCTTTATCCTCGAAGAGCACAAGGGTGAAATGCTCATGCCAGATCCCAGCGGAGCGATGAAAAAAGTTCCCTATGAGGGAATGGGTACGTGGGGCTATGACAACATTCGCAATCTGTACGCCGGCACCTGGGCGTCCACGGCAGGCACGAACCTTCAAACGATGACCGGCGCGGCCGACCCCGGTGGGAAGCTCTTTCGCCTCTACGGCGAAATGGACGAGCCGATGCTCGACGTCTATGGCCGCATGGTCAAGTTCGAGAACAAAATCGAAAGCGAAGACAGGCACGTGCTCACGATTTACGACTTGCACGCCGGTGACGACTACAGGGTCGTCGAAATCACCTATACGAGGAAAAAGTAGTGCCAGCGTTTGGCACTAAAGGAGATCATTCGGCAGGGAGGCGCAACCAGCAACTTGAAGGAGAGGATCATGGCGGGAAAAGTGAGAGCAATTCCGGAGGGGTTTAACACCTTGAGTCTGCACATCGTGGTGCGGGATGCGGACAAGGCGATTGAATTCTACAAGAAGGCCTTCGGTGCCGAGGAAATCTTCCGCATGCCCGGGCCGGACGGAAAAACGGTCATGCACGCCGAACTCAAGATCGGCAATTCAACAATGATGATGTGCCAGGAGACGCCCGGCATGGAATGCAGCACCGCCTCGCCGCAGACGACCGGGAAGGCTACCGCAGTATTCCACCTTTATGTTGAAGACGCCGACGCACTCTATCATCGTGCGGTGAAAGCCGGCGCGAAATCCATCATGCCCATTTCGGACATGTTCTGGGGCGATCGTTACGGACAAGTAGGTGATCCTTTTGGTCACGTATGGTCGATCGCGACGCACAAGCACGACTACACTCCGGAACAAATGAAGAAGAACATGGCCGAGTTCTTCGCCACCTGCAAAAAATAAACCTCATAGGCATAAGCCATCGAACTGAGCCGGGGCGAGGCCGAGCCTTCCCCGGCTTTTCCTTTTGTATTCAAATAACCCTCCATGACCCGCCGTAGCGCAATAACCTGGAGCCTGGCAGTATTCTGGCTCCTCGCCGGGAGCGGCTATGTCGCGGCCGCTCTGCGGCAGAAGGAACGCCTCAATCTCAGCGCAACCGCTGGCGGGCAAATGCCCTATCTGGTGTATGCCCGACACGTGGCCCAAGACGGTTTGTACGGGCACTTCGGCGACCGCAACCGCATGCCCCTCGTCCCCGTCGTCGCATCACTGGTCCACGATGCCGACTGGGAGCAATTCGTAAACCGCGCGTCGTGGCTGGCCATCGCCCTGTCCGTAGTTCTCCTCGGCGCCATAGCCTTCGTTGCGTACCGGAGCCTATCGCCCCTCCTGGCGACAGCATTCCTCTTGATCGTGGCAGTCGCAGTCTTTGCACCCCAGGCATCCTACGTTCAGGCCGACCTGGCCTACTACGCGCTGTTCTTTTGTTCGTGGTGGGCCATGTCCCGACTCATCGAGCGACCCACTCTGTTTCGCGCTATCGTGGTGGGATTGCTGCTGGGACTCACGTATCTGACCAAGGCCTCGGTCCTGCTCGCAGTGCCCGTTTTGTTCGGCGTGCTGGTTTTGCGAGCCGTTCTTTCCCGAAGTAACAAGATTGCAAGAGCCGCGCAGGCAACGGCTTCTCCTTCGAATCAGCGGTCCGTGAAACGCATCGTCGGCGCGGCAGTCGTCACGATGCTGGTCTTCCTCGCCGTCATCTTTCCGTACTTGCGAAATAACAACGAGCGATTCGGCAGGTACTTTTACAACGTGAACACAACGTTTTTCGTATGGTGCGATAGCTGGTCGCAGGCCCAGCGCTTCGCGGAGAAGTACGCCATCGATCAGCACTACCCGGACGCTTTGCCAGATGCGATTCCCGGACCGCAGAACTATTGGCGCACCCACTCGATGGAACAAATCGGTCGCCGCCTTGCGTATGGCCTCAAGACGCTGGGGCGACTCGCCGTGGAGTCTGCATCGCTCAAGTATCTGGTATTCCTGGCCGCATTTGCCGGCATTCTGTCGATCGTCAACCCATCGTCAGCCCGGAACATCATCCAGCACCATCGCTGGTCCCTTGTGCTTTCCGGTTTGCTGTGTTGCGCCTACGTACTTGCCTACTCCTGGTATGTGGTGGTCGCGTATGGTGATCGATTCATCCTCTCGCTCGTGCCACCCCTCTTGTTTGCTCTATGCGCATACATCGATCGGATTACTTGCGATCTGCCCAAACTTCGTGCAGCCGATCGAAAACCCACGGTGCACAATATCTTTGCTGCGGCTTTGATTATGTTCACGCTTTCCGACGGAATCGTTGCGGCGAACACGTCATGGGTGACGCCCTCCAAAAACTTTGTGCGATTTTACTACGACGAAACTCGCGAGGAGCTTCGTCGTGGAAACGTCGCCGAAGCGCAGCGCGGCATGCACGGCGTGCTTGCCCTCGATCCCGCCTTCGCCGCCGCGCACCGCGACCTGGGCATGATGGCTCTGGCCCAAGGGCGACACGAAGACGCTATTCAATCCCTTTCCAATGCCGCAATGCTTGAGCCCGAATGGGCCGACGTGCAGAACAGCCTGGGCTCCGCGCTCGTTCAGGCGGGTCGCCCTGCGGAGGCAGTGTCCGTCCTCGAACGGGCCACGACTTTGGATCCAAGCCTCGCACCAGCATGGTACAACCTGTGCGGGGTGCTCTTTCAGCAGGGTGAGCGAGAAAAGGGAATCGCATGTTTATTGCAACTTGAGCAGGTCTCTCCTGAGCTTGCCCAAAGCTTGAAGGCCGCTTTCGGTGCGCCAACCTCGCAACGACCATAGCGTCGGCCCCATGTATCCGCGTACGAACATCAAAACCGCCAGTGTGGAAAGGACGGCTGGATGGTGTTATTATTGGGATTGAGGCTTTCGGGTTAATGCTAGAGGCGAAATCCAGCCACCAATCATCTTGGATGATTCGGTTGCCCAGTCGTTTTGACGAAAGGAAACTGAGAATGGTGAATCGATCGATGAAATATTTTGTGGTTGTTTTGGCGATTGTCGGGCTTGGAGCCCAATCTACATGCAATTTCCTCGGCGACGTTACCGGCAACACCAACACGAATGACAACGGAAACGTGAACGACAACGCCAACACCAACACGAACGACAATGTCGGCGATAACACCAATACTAACGCCAACACGAATGACAACGTGAACGGTAACGCGAACGCAAATGACAACACCAACACGAACGACAATGTCGGCGATAACACCAACACAAACGACAACGGGAACGATAACGTCGACGATTCCGACTTCGCCCTCTTCACCGATCCCGAACCCGGCAGCACCTTCTCCACGACCGACGTCCGCGACATCGATGGCGAAACCGTCAAATTCCGAATCTCCAACCAGGCCATCGTCTATCAAGATGGAACCGAGTATGACGCGGGGTCATGGCCGGTGACGGGTGACTTCCTTGGCGGCGTATCCTTTCAGGTTCGCTTTGGAACCCAGGATGGCATGCGACAGGCTTATTTCACTGAAACGGGACCGGCCACGATTTGCGACTTCGTTGTGAACGGCACGTTTCAGATTTTCCCAACAACTCAGACCGTGCCGCAAGAGTAAGCGGGCGAACCGGTTCTGGATCGTAGAAAACGAAGTCAATGCCGACGAGTTGCGGTTGCTTGAATGGTTTGGGCGTTTCCGAGTTTCGGTTTTTCGGCGGTTAGGATTTTGGCATTTCCGGTTCGAGATCGACGCCCAGGCCATCCGCGACGCGGTTGATGTAATTGAAAAACGCGATCACCTGCACCGCGTCGTTGATCGCCCGGTCCGTCAGGCCCTGCGCCCGCAATGCGTCGATGTCGCCTTGCTCGATGGCCGCAGGCGTAAGCGTGAGCTTGATCGCGTACTCGCACAGCGCCCGATCCACGGGCGACAGTTTCGCCCTGGTGTAGTCGGTCATGATCGTGCGCATCAGTTCGTCGTCGTGGACTTCCGACCGGAAGTCCCAGGCGTGTGCGACCGTTCAGTAGTGACAATGATTGGCATGCGAGACCACGACAGCCAGCATCTCCCGCTGGGCCCTCGACAACGGCGACTCGCCCTTGACGGTCGACTCGTACAAACCCATCATCGCTTGCAGCGCGCCGGCGTTTTGGCTTTGAATCTTGAGAATATTGTAAACGCGCCCCGCGCGCTTCCGGGCAGCACCGTAAATCTCCGCCAGCTTCCCTTCTGCCGCGCGTTCATCAATGAGTTTGATATAGGCCACGTTTTTGAACTTTGAATTTTGTACTTTGAACTTCATTCCACAATCGTCACCGTCGAGCGCCCCTCGACGAGATAACTGTAGAGCTGCTCGACATCGCTGTTCTGCATCCGAACACATCCCAGCGACACGCTCTTGCCGATGCTGTCGGGCTCGTTCGTGCCGTGAACGCCGTATCGCTCCTGCGAAAGGGCCTCGCCCGAAACCCCCTCCAGCCCGATCCAGCGCTCACCCAATGGGTTGGCCGGGTCGTCCGCTGAAATAATTGCCCCGCCGCGCGGCGGATAGTAGGTCGGATTTTCGAGCTTGTTTTTCACCCGCCATTCGCCGGTCGGCGTGCTGTCATCCATGCCCAGCCCGACCGGAAAGCTCCGCACCAGCACATCGCCCACGTACACGTCCAGCCGGTAGGCCTTTTTATGCACGACCGTGCGCAACGGCCCGTGGATGACCTTGATCGCCTGCCCTTCCCGAATGCGATGCTTGTCTGCGATGCCATTGATCGAAGCGAGCAAATCCGCCGTGATCGCATGTTGATTGGCGATCTTGGCCAGATTGTCCCCCGTTCGAATCACGTAGCGGTCCACCAGGTCGTCGCCCGGCAACAGTCGAGTCGAAAAAACCGTTTCGTTACCGATCCGAACCAGTTCCGCTCGAACTTGATCCGCTTCCGTTCCGCTCAGCCCCCCCGTCCATGCTTCCGCGAGGCTTTTGCGCGCCGCGAGGAGATCGTTCCGGGCAATCGCCTGTCTGCCCGCTTCGATCAGCGAATCGGCGCCTCGCACCGGAGCGGGTTGAATCGCAGGTTCAACGGGCAGCGCCGCGGCATGCCATTGCGGCGGAGGCGGAGAAGGTTCCGACAGGCGTTCTTGGTGAGTCGGATTTTTTTGTGGAGTTGAGGTCGCAGGCGGTTCATTGATCGCCGCCGCGGGCAATGCCGCCAGAGTCGCCGGCTCCCTTTCGCCGTCGGCATGGTCTCCCGGATAAAGCCACCAGGAGACCCCCGCGACCCCGAAGAGAGCAAGCAGGGCCGGAAAGACGCCCAGTGTTCTTCGCCTTCTCCGTCTCCGCCTGCGCACGATTATCATCCCATTAGAGTGAAGCTTATCCCCGTGTGGCTGCCATTACGCATCGCTCCCCAAGCATAAGCCCGAATCGAGTCGATGCAAGGCGCAGACTTCACCGCGTCACGTTTCGGGTCCGTGACCGTTCCGGCGGAGTGAGAATCCCAACCCCAATCGCTAGCCGAGGTTGCGCTGTTGGGCGACTCACGCAGTTATCGTTGAGTTTCGTATCGGGGGCAATCGGGTTTCAGGTTCGCGCTACGCGCTGGCGGCCTTGGCGCGGGCGGCACGCTTGCGGTCGTTCTCCGTGAGCATGCGCTTGCGGAGCCGGATGGCGTCGGGAGTCACTTCGACCAGTTCGTCGTCCTCGATGAATTCCAGAGCCATTTCCAGCGTGAAGATGCGCGGCGGCTTGAGCACCACGGTCTTGTCCGCGCCGGCAGCGCGCATGTTGGTGAGCTTCTTCAGACGACTCACGTTGATGTCCAGGTCGTTTTCGCGGTTGTGCTCGCCGACGATCTGGCCGACGTACACCGGATCGCCTGGCGAAACGCAAAGCACGCCTCGATCGGTCAGACCTTCGATCGCGTAGGCGGTGACCTGGCCGGTGTCCATCGAGATGAGCACGCCGTTGCCCCGTCCGGGAATCGACCCGCGCAGCAACTCATACTCGTAAAAATTGTGGTGCATGATGGCCGTGCCGTTGGTGGCGTTGAGCAGGCGGTTGCGTACGCCGATCAGGCCGCGGGCCGGAACGGTGAACTCGAGGTGGCTGGTTTCGCTGCGCGTTTCCATGGCCGTGCAGATGGCACGCCGCTGTCCCAGCAATTCCATGACCGCCCCAATGTTCGCGGTGGGCACGTCGATGACGCAATGCTCGATCGGTTCGGTCTTGTGCCCGTCGAGCTGGCGGAAAATGACCTTGGGCTTGCCCACCGCCAGCTCATATCCTTCACGGCGCATGTTCTCGATCAACACTCCGAGATGAAGCATGCCCCGGCCCGAGACGTGAAATTCTTCCGGCGTGTGGCCCGGCTCCACGCGAAGGGCGACGTTTTTCTGAAGCTCCTTTTCGAGGCGGTCGCGGATGTGTCGGCTGGTCAGAAACTTTCCGGAGCGGCCGCAAAACGGCGAATCGTTCACGCGAAACGTCATGTGCAGCGTCGGCTCGTCCACGCGGATCAGCGGGAGAGGCTCGGGCTTCTCGGCGTCGGCGATGGTGTTGCCGATGTCCACCGATCCGACCCCCACGATGGCGCAGATGTCGCCGGCCACGACGGCATCGACTCGTTTGCGGCCCAAGCCGTCGAACACGTAAAGTTCGGCGATCTGCTCATTCTTCCTGGTTCCGTCGCGGTGAAGGACGGCGATCGGCCTGCCCGCGCGAAGGGTCCCGCGAACCACCCGACCGATGCCGATGCGCCCGACGTAATCGTTGTAATCCAGCGTCGTAACCAGCATCTGTACAGGCGCCGTCGGGTCGCTTTCCGGCGCGGGCACATGCGCCATGATGGTCTCAAACAACGCCTGCACGTTGTCGGTTTTCACCGTGGCGTCCAGGCTGGCCCAGCCCTGAGTGGCCGAGGTGAAGACGATGGGGAAGTCGAGGGCCTCTTCGCTGGCGTTAAGCTCGATGAATAGATCAAGCACTTCGTCGAGCACTTCATTGGGCCGGGCGTCGTGTCGATCGATCTTGTTGATGACCACCACGGGCCGCAGGCCGTATTCGAAGGCCTTGCGAAGCACGAACCGCGTCTGCGGCATGGGACCTTCGAAGGCATCCACCAGCAAAAGGCACCCGTCGGCCATCATCAGCACCCGCTCGACCTCGCCGCCGAAGTCCGCGTGGCCCGGCGTGTCGATGAGGTTGATTTTGGTGCCCTTGTAGTTAATGGCGATGTTCTTGGCCAGAATGGTGATGCCGCGCTCGCGTTCCAGATCGTTGGAGTCGAGAATGCGTTCGCCCTTGAGCTGGGCCTCGCGGAACTGCCCGCACTGGCGGAGCATCTGGTCCACGAGGGTGGTCTTGCCGTGATCGACGTGGGCGATGATGGCGACGTTACGAATGTTTGCGAGTTTCACTGCGTTTTTCCTATGCGTGTTTCGAGTTCCCCTCTCTCTTTCAGGGAGAGGGCAGGGTGAGGGTAAAACCATTCCCAAAGTGGTTGGCCTTCAATCCCGACCCTCCGGCCAAGCCCCGGAGTGTATCACAAGTCTCTTGATTTGGGGAGATCAGGCCCTATTGGGTTGCCGCTGACCGAAAAACGCCTTCGCGGCCACCAGCAACATTATGGTCAGTACGACCAGACCCCACTGGCTGACCGTCGGGATGACGGAGGGTTCGCACTGGTTTTTGACCTCGTCGCATTCTTCGGTGGCGGGATCACACGGGTCGGTATCATCAAAGCAGCCGGATATCGGGTGGCATCCTTCCACGCCATTGCAGAACAATCCATCATCACAGCCCAGCGTGCCGCCGGGCACGCATCCCATCTACCCATCGCACTGCTCATTTCCATCGCAAACGTTGTTGTTCGAGCAAACGGCATGACTTGGCGCGAATAAGCAGCTTGTGCCCTCGCTGCACGAGTCGATGGTGCAGGCAATGCCGTCGTCGCACGTGCCGCAGCTGCCGCCGCAGCCGTCATCGCCGCAGATGAGCCCGGTGCAATCCGGAATGCAATCGCAGATCACATCGACGCACTTGCCCTGATCCGTCCAAACTTTGTCAGCGCCAGAGCAGTCGGCCTCGGTGGCGTTTTCCGTGCATCCCTGATCGGGGCCGTTGGTATCGCAACAAGTGCCCACCGAAGGACCGGCACAAACTGACTTCTTTCGGATGTTTACGATCGACGAACTTCCCAGGGGCACAGAGCCATTGCTGGTCGCCAGCTGAATCAAGATTGGCTCGCCGGGGTTGGCAATACAGGCACACGGATCAGGTTCGCTGCCGGACGCGGTATAGCAGGAAGCGGACGGATCACTATTTTCCCCATTGGAACCTTGATTGCAGTTTAGGTTGGAAACGATTGGAGAGCTGGTCGTCCCTATGGATAGACGTGCATCAAAATCTGTTCCGCAACCGTCTACGGAAACGAACGGCGGATTCCCCGTGTAAATGTAATAACCGCTGGAAGTGACGAATGGCCCATTCGCGCCGTTGTCGACGGGACAGGGCGCCGCCTGCGTGCAAATCGGTGTGCAGTGGCATTCATTCATTTCGCCCGGGGGGATGCAGCGGCCTGGGCAGTTGTCATCGCTGGTCGGTTCACAATCTTCGTGTGCAAAATCTGACGAAACCACCCCATCTCCGCATACACAACCATTACCCGACTCAAGTACGACATTATCAACGTCCATGGTCGAGCCTGGGTAGTTGTCCCCGAAGACAAGCAATTGCTCGAGATTGGTTCCCCAATAGACACCAATGCAACTTTCGTGGATCAGAACGCCGTTGTAATAGAACTTGAAAGTATCCAGGCAGGGATCCTTGGCGACTGTATAGTTCTGATAGCCACCCGTTGTATCCCAATCAAAGCCGGAATAGAACCAATTTGCACTGTTCCCGTCCACGCAGTCATCAATCAGATAAATACCCCCCATGTAGTGGAACAACGCATAGCTGGAGGGCAGGCCTTGGGAGTTGCTTTGCGGTTGCACGCGGAAGTCCATACCTCCCGGGGCACTGATTGCGATATCTAAAGAAACTGTATTCGGCGCGATCGGCCGCACGGAAAGGTCAGCCGTGCGCGGGTAATGAGCGCTAACAGCTACACCGAAACCCGGGAAATTAGTGCGCGTGGTGGGATCGTGCGTCAAGCGTAAATGTTGACCGCCGCTGGCTGGGTGCATGCTTTCAACCGTCGGCGTCATCAGGCTAAACGTGCAAACCGGACCTGGGGCGCCAGAAGGACAAGAATTCGACGACGTGTGGCCCCAGCAGGGAAACGCTGGCCCGCCGCAACCTGCCGGAGTTCCGCCGCTGTTGGAGATGTAGCCGAGCGGAAAGCCTTCGTCTGGTTCGAAACCTGTCGAATAGTTGAGGCCGGGGTTTCCGCCGGCGGTGGCCGGAACCGGATCGACTTCGACGGCGTAGGGCCCGTCCGATGGCGGATCTCCCACCGCAAAATGACTCCACGCGCTAACCGCGATCAAGATCGCCGAACAAACCAATACAGCCGCGGTTCGCTTCTTCATCGTCACGAAACCCTCCGATTACCTGGGAACTGCACCTTTGCGGCCACGAGCAACATGAGGGTCAAAGCGACCAGTCCCCACTGGCTGACCGTCGGGATGACACCAGGCTCGCACTGGTCCTTGACCTCGTCGCAAACTTCGGTTTCCGGAACGCAAGGATCGGGCCCATCCGTCTGTCCGTTGATCGGATCGCAGGTCTCAACGCCGTTGCAGAACACGCCGTCATCGACGATCAGAACGCCGCCCGGCACGCAGCCGGTCAACGTGCACATCTCGATACCGTCGCAGACGTTGTTGTTGCCGCACGCAGCGTGGTTCAGAGCGTGGGTGCACACGCCGGCCGGCTCGTTGCAGGCATCGACGGTGCAATTAACGCCGTCGTTGCAATCGGGCACCGGACCGGTATTGCACTGCCCGGCCGCATCGCATGTATCGACGCCGTTGCAAACCAGATTGTCGCCGCAGACGCCGCAGCTTCCGCCGCAGCCGTCATCGCCGCATTGCAGACCGGCGCACAACGGGATGCAAGCGCATGGGGTGGTCGGGCACTTGCCTTGGTCGGTCCAGACCTTGTCAAAGCCGACGCAGTTGGCCGCTGTGACGTTGTCCGTGCAGCCCGCGTCAGCGCCGTTGGTGTCGCAGCAAGAGCCAACCGAAGCGCCCACACATTCGCCCTTCTTGCGGATGTTGAGCTGGGTCGTGCTGCCCGTCGCCGGGTCTGCGCCTGTGAATCGCGAGGCCCGGATGAGGACCGGCGCACCTGGATTCGCGAAGCAGGTGCAAGAGCCGGACTGATTTGGGGAGGCCCCTTCGTAGCACGGCGCCGACGGATCGCTGCCCGAGCCATACGGGCCGGCGTTGCAGTCGTCATTGAACGCGAGGACGGTGTTCGGGTCTGAAAGCAACATGACCTGGAGTGCCGCGTCATAGCTGTTGCCGCAGCCGTTGACCGAGATAAACGGCGAACCACCCGAATAGGTATAGAACCCAGTCGAAGAGACAATCGCGGGATTAACTCCATTTACGAGCGGGCAGGGATTATCAAACGTGCAGACCGGCCAGCAGGTGCATTCGCCGGGCTGGCCAGGGGGAATGCAACGACCTGGGCAATTTGCATCGGCGGTGCCGTCGCAATCCCCACACGTAAATTCAACGATATTGTTGCCGCATATGCACGGGCAGGGGCCATCACCGGAGGTCAGGAACACATTGTCCACGTCCATAAGAGAGCCTGGATAATTGTCGCCGAACACGAGGAACTGCTCGAGGTTGCTACCCGCAATGACGCAGCCCGCATAGACCTGTGCACCACCATACGAATAATTGATGGTGTTATTGCACGGGTTCATGGCCACGGTGTAGTTCTGATAGCCACCGGTGGTGTCCCAGAAACCGGCCGGGAAGAAGCTCAGACCCACGGTATCGCAAAGGTCGTCGAGGATATAGAGAGCGCCCGAGTAGTGGAACAGCGCCGAAGTCGCAAGGAAGCCTTGCGAGTTGCTTTGCGGCTGGACGCGGAAGTCCTGGCCGAACGCATTGGAAACCGATACGTCAACGCTGACGAAATTGACGTCTATCGGACGAGCCGACAGGTGCGCCGTGCGCGGGAAGCGGGCGTCAACACCCAGACCGAAGTTCGGGATATTGGTGCGGGTGCTCGGGTCGTGCACCACGCGCAGGTGCTGGATCCCTAACGCCGGGTGAACGTTGTCAATGGTCGGGGTGATCAAGCTGAATCCTGCCCCGGTTGTGTGGCCCCAGCAAGGAGCAACGGTGGAACCGCAGCCTGCGGGGAAGAAACCGTCAACGTGGGCCATGTAACCGAGCGTTAAATAGGGAGGCAAATCCGTCGCTTCAAAACCCGTTGCATAATTGAGCCCGGCGGCCGCGGCCGCGGTATTCACGGCACCGCCGTCGGCGACCGGATTGACCTTCAGTGGCATCGGGCGAGCTGCAATGGCCGCCGTGACCGCAAAACCCGCAACCGCGATCGAAATCGCCGAACAAACCAAAACGGCCGCATGTCGTTTCTTCTTCATACCGTCCTCCACTGGCCAACGAATTGCGATTCTGGAGCTCCGACCGGAGGCTCAGGATAACAAAAATTGCTCTAAAAATCAAGATTATTGGGCGTAGAAAAGGTGTCAGGATGGTTTTCATTGGCCATTCCGCCGCTCACGAACTACAAACAAATCACACGTTTTCCCTCACCTTTTCCACCCTGGTCGGTGCCCGTTTCTTGACCGGGCACGGGCTATTTTGATAATGCAGCCATGCCGACGGATCGCTCTCCGAAAGAGACTCTCGGCACCAGCCAGAATCTCCCTTCCGAGGAGCATTCACTTGTAACCCGCACCGGCCAGGGCGATGAGGCGGCGCTGCGGACTTTGATGGATCGCTATGACAGGTTGGTGCGTTACACCATCTTTCGCACGGCGCGTGAGCAGACCGTCCGCGATCCGCAATGGCTCGACGCGGTGGCCAGCGAAACCTGGGACGGGTTTCTAAAATCCGCACGGCGCGGGGCAGGGATTCAATCGGGATCGGTTGGCGGCTATCTCACCGGAATCGCGCGGCAGCAGACGATTTCCGCACTTCGGCGGCTTCGGGCGTTCGCCGGGCAACGGCAGTCTATTTCTGAGTTAGATCCCCTGTCGCAACTGGCTTCGACGGATGTCGATCCGGCGACGATGATGGCCGACCTGGAGTCGCTGGCCGCTCTCCGCGAATGTGCGGCCCAGCTGCCCGAGGAGGACAGGCTAATTATGACGCAATTGCCGGCGATCACGCAGCGGCGATGGGTGGAGGCCGGTGCGGCGCTGGGATTATCGGAGTCTACGCTTCGGTCAAAGTGGGCGAAGATCGTGGAGCGATTGCGGAGCTGTATGGAGAAAAAGCTCAAATAAGTTTCGCGCCGAGGCCGGATCGCGGCGACTATAGAGTTGTAGGGTCGGGCTATGAATGACTTTGAGACATTAATTGATGATTGGGTCGGTGCGGAACGAGCCGGAGTGTTCTCCAAAACGCCGCAACCCGTTATGAGATCGGCAGTTACGGCTTCTTCGCGATCAAAGTTGTTTTTGGTCTCGCCGCGATGGGCGATTGCAGCAGCCTTGGTGATGGCGGCGGGGGTTTGGACCATGATGTTCCGCACCAACTTATCAGACCTTCAAAACCGATCCAGAATTGCACAGTTGGCGAAGGCTATCGACTTGCAATCGGCGTTGGCTTCGTGCGTGGGCGGTCCAAGCGGCGCATTGGATCAGTATTGCGGCCGGGTCGATTTCGATGGCGACGGCGATGCCGATCTACGCGATTTTGGGAAATATCAAAGAGACCTTGCTGGCACTTCACGGTAGGCGTCAAAGATTCAGAATCCTTGGCGGTTCAAGCCCCCATTGAGCCAGCAGCGAATCCTCGACCTCGATTCCAAGCCCTGCTAAGGAAAGTCCGGGGGGGCGGCCGCCATAGCGGAAGCGGAGCGACTTTCGCACCACGTCGCCGCGCAAGAGGAATGACCCGAAACACCCTTCGACCCATTGAACCTCCGGGCAAACTTCGAGGAAGCGCAGTCCCGCGGCGGAAAGAATGCTCGTCTCCCCGACCATGCAGCCCAATTGAATTTTGACTCCGTGCTTTCGTGCCAACGCCGCCAGCCGTAGCGACGGCAGTAATCCTCCGCACTTGCTGATGCGAATGTTAAAGACGTCGGCCACGCCCAGCTCGATTAATCGCCGCGCATCTTGTTCCGTGATGAGCGACTCATCGTGGACGAGCAGCGCGTCACTGCCGCCGCGCAGGTCTCCGAGCGATTCCTCCTGTCCGCGAGGGAGCGGTTGCTCGACACCGGCAAGGCGGACGTCTCCGATTTCGCTCAGCCACTCTGCGGCCTGGTCAACATTCCACGCGCCGTTCGCATCGACGCGAAGGCTTGCTTGGCCCTTGGCCATCGGTCCTGTGAGATACTTTGCCGCGCCGCGCACGAGATCAGCGTCACCCTCCGTTCCGACCTTTAACTTGAAGTGGCGAATTCCGCCCCAATACATCAGGCGAAGCCTGCGCATCGTTGATTTCAGATCATCCGTCGCAAGCACGCCGCTGTACCGCGCGGTGCGAATGCAGCCGGGGCGACCGAACCGAGGCAAACCCATCCACTGCACGATGTCGTCCACGCTTCGCTGGAACCATCGCATGGCGACATCGAGCAACGCCAGTTCCACCGCCGCTCGCGCAGCCGGGATTGGTTTCTCGCTCGCGTCCTGCCACGGCAAGGCTTCGATGAATTCCAGGGCTTCAGGGAATGATCCGGGGTGAAATGGCAAGATCGCCGGGACGAAGATTTGCTCAATCGACGCGGCGACCGAGTCCGCCGTTTCGTCGGTGACGTAGGGACGGGCCAGCGTTTCGCCGAACCCGTGCATTCCGTTGGCAAGTTCGACCTCGACAATCACCGGATCACTGATGACCCGCTCCGCTGCCGCATGCCGCACCGAACCGCGCAAGGGAATCGCGAGACGATGAATGCGGATTCGATGTACGATTGCGGCAGTCACGGCAGGAAATGCGCAGCGGAATTCATGGTTGAACTTGCACCGCGTGAGGCGCCTGCGTGGTTCGAATGCGGTGGAGCACTCCGGAAAGAGCGACGATGATTCCCGCGAGTACTAGTAAAACCGTCAGCCATTTCGCGCGGTTGGCGCGCATTTTCGCCATACCCTCTCCGCGGCCTACGAGCACACTGGCGATAAAGAAGACACCCATCGCCGCGAGGAACTTGAACCCGAATATCGCGTGATACGGCATCGGCTCGACCTTGGGGGGCAGGGCCAGCATCACGAAGTTAAACCCGCCGGTTACCAGCAAGATCGCGATGCAAGCCTGCACGACAATAAACCACCGCGCCCGCAATGCCTCGCGAAGTTTGGTGTGAGTGGCATCATCGAGGGTCGCTCGCACCGCTGGCATCAGTGTGACGCGCATGAAAAACGCCCCGCCAATCGCCACAATGGCCGCACAGATGTGCAGCCAACGTGTGATCAATAATAAGTAATCGGTTGTTTCCATCGGCGACGTTCTGCGCGGGACTACCTGTAGCCAACACCGCTCCTTAACAGTCGCGGTACCGACACTCAATCGCTTCGGGCGTTTCGAAGATCGTCCTGGTTGAGCACCTCGAAGTTGCGCTCGCGCAGAATCCTGACCGCGTTCTCGATGTTGTCGGGTAGCACCGCGATGGCCGCACTCCCTTTGGGCTGAATGAGCAACGGATACGTGTAGTGGATATTGATCTCCGCCCCGAGCAGCGCCGCCCAGGTATGCAGCAGCGCCCGCTTGCCGTGCGGCAGACTGACCACGATCAATTCCGTTTCGCTGATTTGGAACCCCGCATCAGCAAGGACCTCATGCCCCTTGTCGGGGTCGTCGAGAATCATTCGCACGATCGCACAGTCCACGGAGTAGACCACGGAGACCGCCAGGATGCGCGTGTCGGTCTGGTCGAAGAGCCGGGTCAGGCGCAGCAATTGCCCGACGCGGTTTTCGATGAATACCGATTGCTGACGCACGGTCGGCGTATCGTGTCCTTCCATCGTTTCGAATGGTTTTACTTCCATCATATGCCCGATTTTATCGGCCACTCGAGCCGAACCAAAGGGGGTTAAATGAACTTCTCAAAATGCCAAATCCGCAGTGATTGAAACTGTCACCTTGGCAGTGTCTTCGTGTCGCTCGCCGCTCATGGTGCGATAAACCTATGTAGCGTAAGTGTTTAGAATTCATCCAGGGAGCGTGTTCCTGGCACGCCCTTTGTATCTTCCTTAAAAACGGGGGATTTGTCCACCGTATTAGTTTTGGAGAATCGATATGTCGAAAATCATCGGAATTGACTTGGGAACTACGAACTCGGTTGTCGCCGTCATGGAAGGCGATACGGTGAAAGTGCTCACCAACGCTCAAGGTTCAAGGCTTACACCTTCGGTCGTCGCGTTTACGGATAAAGGCGAACGGTTGGTGGGCCAAATCGCCAAGCATCAGCAGGTCACCAATCCCGAGAATACCATCTTCTCCATCAAGCGGTTCATGGGGCGGCGGCACAACGAGGTCGCGTCGGAAGAGAAAATTGTGCCGTACAAGGTCGTCGGCGGCCCCGACGAGCTCGTCAAGGTTGAGGTGCGCGGCAAGCTCTACAACCCGCCCGAAGTCAGCGCGATGATTCTGCAAGACCTGAAGAAGACGGCGGAAGATTATCTCGGCGAAAAAGTCGATCGCGCGGTCATTACCGTCCCGGCCTACTTCAACGACAGCCAGCGCAAGGCCACCAAGGACGCCGGTGAAATCGCCGGTCTCAAGGTCGAACGCATCATCAACGAGCCGACGGCCGCGGCACTGGCCTATGGACTCGACAAGAAGAAGGAAGAGGCCATCGCCGTCTTCGACCTCGGCGGCGGTACGTTTGATATTTCCGTGCTGGAGATCGACCCCGAAATCGGCACGTTTGAAGTCAAGTCGGTCAGCGGCGACGGCCACCTCGGCGGAGACGATTACGACCAGGTGCTTATCAATTTCCTCGCGGAGGAATTCCGCAAGAAGGAAGGCATCGACCTCCGCAAAGACCCGATGGCCCTCCAACGACTGAAGGAAGGCTCCGAAAAGGCCAAGTGCGAACTCTCCACGGTCATGGAGACCAACATCAACCTGCCGTACATCACGGCCACAGCGAGCGGCCCCAAGCACTTGCAGGTGACCCTCACGCGCAGCCAGTTCGAACAAATGACGCGGCACCTCACCGAACGCTGCCGCAAGCCGGTGCTCGATGCACTGGAAAGCGCCAAGATGACCCCCAAGCAAATCGACGAGGTCGTGCTCGTGGGCGGTTCGACGCGCATGCCCGCGGTGCAGGCACTGGTCAAGGAACTTTTTGGCAAGGAACCCAACAGGAGCATCAACCCTGACGAAGTTGTCGGGATTGGCGCGGCCATTCAGGGCGCGGTGCTCTCCGGCCACAAGGAAGACATTGTCCTGCTCGACGTCACCCCGCTGACCCTCGGCGTGGAAACGCTGGGCGGTGTGATGACTCCGCTCATCGAGGCCAACACCACGATCCCGACTTCGAAGGCCGAAACGTTCTCGACGGCTGCGGACAACCAGACCGAGGTGACCATCCACGTGCTCCAGGGCAACCGTCCGATGGCCGTGGACAACCGCACGCTGGGCCGATTCAACCTCACCGGAATTGCTTCCGCCCCGCGCGGCATGCCGCAGGTCGAGGTCACTTTTGACATCGACCGCAACGGGATTTTGAGCGTGTCGGCCAAGGACAAGGCCACCGGCCGCGAGCAGTCGATTCGCATCGAAGGCGCCAGCGGTTTGTCGAAGGAAGAAATCGAAAAGATGAAGCGCGAAGCCGAGGCGCACGCAGCCGAGGATTTGAAGAAGGCCGAGCGCGTCAAGCTGCGAAACACGGCGGAGACCACCGCGTATCAGATCGAGCAGCAGCTTTCTGAGCACGGCGACAAGATCCCGGCCGGCGACCGCGCGACGGTTGAGGCTTCGGTCAATAATTTGAAGAGCGTGCTCAAGGGTGACGACACCGACGCGATCACCAAGGCCCACGAGAAGCTGATGAAGGACGCGCAGGTGATCGGCAAGATCATCTACGAGCAGACGGCCAAGCAGCAAACCGCGGCGGGCGGCCCGACCGGCGGCCCCGACGGCTTTGGTGGTGCAGGTCCAGGCGGCTTCGGCGGCGCAGGTCCCGGCAGCGGCCAATCGACCCCGCAAGACGACGTCATCGACGCCGAATACGAAGTGAAGAAGTAGGGTGGGCCGTGCCCACCAAAGTGAGCCGCGATCTTCAGTTCTCGCGGATTCTCAATTCTTCATCGGCCGGTCTGCTAAATCCGTCAGACCGGGCTTAAGTTGCGTCAGTATCGATTGCGTACGAAGTCTCATCTTCGGTGCATGATCATGATGGATTTAGCATTTCGAGTGACGATAACCCGACTTCTTTGCATTTCCATTTGCGTACTCGATTGCGGATGCTCGCATGGGTCGAAACGAGATGCGAATGCCCTGTTGCAGTTTGTCGGTCTGATGTTTGTCGTTTATTTTGTCATCGGTATTATGGTAGGTGGAACCGCGAAGGAATCAGCAAAGATGGGCTTGGAGTTTCTTACGCCGCTTTTCTTTTTCCTGATCGTCATTGCATTCTTGGCCCTTGTACGCGGTTGCTTCTGAATCTTTCGACAAGGCAGCGGAGTAGTATGGCTAAGTCTAACGGAGACAATTCGCTGGCTTGGGTGGCTGTGGCACTGATTGGGTTTGGTTTGTATTCTTCAATTTTCGGTAGGGGATGTTACCAGCGCAGTGCCTATCGTACGGGATGCGGATGTAACGTATTTACTTGGAATGCCTACGATCAATATCAGTACAACCAGGGACGCCGCCCATAGCTGTCGGAATGGCCCATGTATCCGCATCGAGCATTTCTGGTAGTTTTAAACGCCTAACGACAGGCTGATTCTGTTTCGTCCCGTATCAAAAACTTCCGTAAATCATTTACGCAATGTCCACGACTGTTTCTCATTTTCGTTTCTCCGGATCATAGGGTGCCTGCTACAAAGATCAGCCACACGATTCTCGGGAATCTTGGTATGCGACGAAATTGCTTCGGTACTTCGGAAACTGAAGTTGGTCCCTGTCTTAGAGCTTAGAAGAAAGTTGTAGATCGACCGGGAGTCGTTACGGTCGTGCCACCATTTCCAACACGCGCCCGCAATTGCGATGACCGCTGCCGCGATGATCCCTGAAATAAGTGCGTTATTACTAATGAATTCGAGTATCTCGTCCATGCCATCCCGTTCTGCCAATCAATTAGTGCTTAGGTCGCCGCCCGTCAGGAAACCGATTCGTGACGGCTGGCCCACCCACCGCGTCATCGATGGACGGGTCGCGTCGATCGGCGGTTCGTATTATTACGATGTATCTCCAACTTTTCCAATCGTAGCCCCGGACGGGGCGCAAGTTGGTAGCCGGGGGCGCGAGGGTCCGTTGGTCGTGTGACCTCCTCGTATCAGTACCGCGACCGTCAGGGCTGAGGGCGACCAAGGCGGAAGCCCGAAGAGGTTGGCAGTTGCAAGCCGTACTGCGGACGATGATCGTACCCAGCAGTGAGACGCCAACCTCGCCGCATATCGCCGTCGGATCGTCATGGACGACTGGATCCCAAATGCGACCAACCCCGCTCCCTCGCGGTCGCGGTACTGATTTTGGCGCTTCGCAGCGACTCTCGCCCTGGTCGCCGCCGTCTCCGTTTCCGTTTGGACTTTTCGTCGTCAACCCCGGACCCTGATCGGCAGGAAACTATCCTTGCTCAAGGATGAAACGGTGCGCCCCCCACGCGTTCATTACGAAGCTAACGCCAATCAAAGCGAGCGATACGCGCGTCAGGCGACCGCGCATTCCGAACGCCGCGAGCAGCAGGAAGAAGGGCAGAACATCGAGAAGGTAACGCTGGCCGAATTGGTACCAGCCCGTGCCGTGAAAGAGCATGAGCGCAGTCAAACCGGGAATCGCCCCGGCGAGCACGGCCCACAGCAACCCGCGCGGTGGCATCTTCCAAGCCGGGAAGGGCGGGCCATGTCCGCCGGAACTCGAAATGATTGACCCGCCCGCGGGCAGACCCCGCCCTACCGAACTTCGCGCACAAAGGAACACGTAGACGAATGCCGGCGAAATCAGGAACAAACTGTTTCCCATCGGGTCGAACGTCCAACCCACCTGGGCGGCCTCATGCGCGGGGTACTCACGGATTGTGGGATTGAGAAAATAATACCAGATGTTGCGCGGCAGATAATGAAGACTGAACCGGCCATGCTCGCGAAACTCCGCGGCAAAGAGATCGTTCCCGCCCTCATCGGCCAATCTGCCTTGTCCAAAGTCCAGCGCGTGCCCGAACCGGACGTGATTGAAAGCGAGTTGGATGCCAATGGCCGTAACAAGAATGAGCAAACACGGCGCGGACACCGTGAGAAATGTTCGCAGTGGCCGTGGCATTGGGCGTGATGCAATCCACAGGAGGACGAGAAAAAAAGGCGTCGCCAGGATCATCGTGCTTCGCGAGAGAAACCCAAGAGCCAGAGTAATCGCCGCAAATAGGAAGTATCGGAGACGAACGCATCCATCCGAACCCCGAGCGCAAGTGAGGGGCGGTGGTGCCCGAAAAGCCAACCCAATCGCAAGTACGAGAAAGAGCGTCGCGGTAAGTTGGGTGATGAGCCAGACCTGGCCGGTGGAGGCTTGATACATGTGGCATGTGCCCAGGCCATAGAAAAACGTCAGCGCAAGGCAGGCGCGCTGTGTAAGCGCCGGCCAATGCCGGCGCAAACCAACCAGCATCCAATACACGATGAATACGGTCAGTGCGCCCAGGACGTTCGCGATGACCGCATCGCTGAAGTCCGTTCCCAACATGGCTACGAGCGGAACCATGATCGCCGCCGGAACCGGAGGCCAATAGGCATAATAACGAACAAGCGACCGGCTTAGGTTCTTCGCGGCGGCAGAGCGAACGTGAACCGTATCGATTCGCACCCAATCCAAAAACGCCCTTCGTAACGATCCATCGATTTCCGCGGCGATGTCCCTTTCGGGAACGCCGATGGATCGGAAGTAGTCGCCCTGGAGGGCGATGAATTCACGGCGAAGTTGTTCATTACTCCAGTGCGCGTTGTACGGTCGGCCGGCGCGTTGCAAGGAGTTGACCATGTACTGTCGCTCGATGGCGTGCGCGCCGACATAGGTTCGGCCGCTTAGCCATGCCTGCGCGGTCAGCGTATGATGAACGTAGAGCGAAGGGCGAGGCCGACAGGTCCATTGTGTCCCAAATCCGAAATACACAAACCCGCACAGCAGCGCCGCAAGAATCCCGGGCAGGCAATATCGCCCAGCCGTTGCTCCGATCTCTGGTTCGCCCAAGTGGAAACGCTCAGAATTGCTTGGATTCATGGGAGCCGGTTGATCCAATGACGACCTCATCTGCCAGCGGGTGGCAATAGTGGCCGTATATCCGGGCATGGATCAACGATCAAGGTCAATTCTCAGGGCCGCTTCGCATAAGTCAGCGGTGGGGGGCGTACGACAGTCGGCAAAACTCGACGATTCACAATATTCCCGTTAGTTTGCACGCGAAGGCAGACAACGTCGCCCTTGAAGTGTAAGGAGGCAATGCATGAGGTTGAAAACCACGAACTTTACGGTCATTGCGCTCGTTGCCTGGGCCGCGGCACCTTCTTCTCATTGCCTTGGCTCCTATCATTTTATGCAAATCGAAAAGATCGTCGGCGGGGTGAACGGCGACGCCACCGCTCAGGCCATTCAATTGCGCATGCGCTCCGCCGGGCAGGGCCAGATGGACAACGCCAAACTCGTTGCCTGGGATGCCAAGGGTGAAAACCCAGTGGTCATCATCGACTTCCAAAGCGCGGTTCCCAATGGAGAGGAGGGCGCACGGATCTTGATCACCAGCCTGCCCATGGCGGCATACACCGATCCGACGGTCGGGCAGAACTTCAACATGGAGGCATTGATCCCGGCGTCGTACCTGGCTGCGGGGAGCCTTACTTTTGAGAACGATGAGGAAACGCTCATCGCCTGGCGGGTGAGTTGGGGCGGCGCCGCGTACTCTGGCGACACGACCGGAGCGTTAACCAACGACGACGATCGCGAGTTCGGTCCGCCGTACGAGGGTCCCTTGCCTGCCGAGGGATTGCAAGTACTTGAATTCACCGGTGACTTCGATAACAAGAGCAGCTCGAACGATGTGGATTATTCGCTTTCGGACGGGCCGGGGTTCTTGACCAACAATTCAGATGAGACGTTTACCCTCATCATCCCGGACTGCGCTGACCCCGGCGGGACCGGGCCCGACTCGGATAACGACTCGGTGCGCGACGCTTGCGACGAATGCCCCGACGACGCGGACAAGTCGGAGGCGGGCATTTGCGGTTGCGGCGTGCCGGACACCGACTCAGACTTCGACGGCACTGCGGACTGTCACGATCCGGATCAAGTCGGCGGACCGGACAACGGAAACGAAAACAGCGGCAGCGGTTTGGGAAGCGGAAACCCCGCCCCGCGAGGTTGCACTCCGGGAATCGGGGCGATTTTTGCCGGACTGTTAGGACTCTCGGGGCTACGATCCTTGGCAGTACCTGGCGGTATCCGACGCCGTGCGGAGAAACAAAACCAAAACCCCGATGAAACAACCATCGCTGATTAGGGAGATATGCCTTAATGCATCCTGAGTTATTCACCTTGCCGGGCGGATTTTCGGTGAAGACCTACGGGTTTTTCATGATGGTCGGCTTCCTGAGCGGCGTCTGGATGGCCATGCGCCGGGCGACGCGCGTCAAGGCCGACCCCGATATCGTCCTGGACATTTCGCTGGTCTGCCTGATCTTCGGAATCGGCGGCGCCAGGCTCTTCTATGTTATCCACTACTGGGAGTCGCAATTCGCCGACGCCTCGAATCCGCTTTTTGCGGTGATCGACATTACCGCGGGCGGCCTCGAATTCCTCGGCGGATTTCTCGGCGCGGTCCTCGCCACGACCATTCACGCAATGTGGAAAAAGTATTCGATACGCCTCTATCTCGACATCATGGCCCCCAGTGCCATGTGGGGTTTGGGCATTGGGCGCATCGGCTGCTTTTTCAATGGTTGCTGCTTCGGCGCCATTGCCGCAACCGGAAATGCTCCTTCCATGCAATCGGAAAACCTGGATCGTAGCGTGCCTGTTTTGCAGGCGGGCTTGTTGGCGAGCGGGCAACTCCCTGCCGGTGAGTCGAAATCCAATGACCCGGATGGAACGCTGCCTTGGGCGGTACAATTTCCTTACGGAAGTCCGGCTCACATGAGGCATTGGGAACAGCGGCTGGTGACCGTGCCCGCCGAATTGGTGAGCACGACAAAAGAGCTGTCGCAGCCTTTTTTGGTGCCCGAATATCAAATTTTCATGTCGGTCGAAAAACGACAAGCGCTCCTGAGAACCGTTCAGGATTTGGAACATGCCTACAAGGCCGCGAAAGACCCCGAATCGCCAGAGGCAAAGAAGCTCCGACGCGAATGGGACTTGGCAAAAAAGAAGGCCGGTGCGGAGTTGGGTTCGTTATTGGAGGCCCAGAGTTTTCCCTCGCGCGTCAATCCGCAGCGGCAGACCTCGGTGTCCGAACTGGAACGGTTGACCAACGAATGTCGATCGATGCCCGTCCACCCTGCGCAGTTATACGCCACATTCGGCGCGGTGCTGCTTTCGTTGCTGCTGGGAATGGTCTTCTATCGTCGCAAGCGGCACGGCATGGTGATCGGATTGGTGCTCCTGCTCTACCCGATTCAGCGCACCCTGGAAGAGATCATCCGCGCCGACAATCCGCAGGACGTCGCCGGCCTCACCGTCTCGCAGTCCATCAGCGTGGCGCTGTTCCTGCTCGGCGTCGTCTATCTGCTTGTGCTTTACAAGGCCTTTCCCGAACGCTCGCCATTGGCGGTTTGCGCGCCACGAGATGACTCGCCCGCGCTCGTTTAGAGTGTGATTAAGAATTCCCTCTCCCCCAAGGGGGAGAGGGCTTTTTCATCACGCACGTCGAGTTTTATTCCCACCGCCTCCGCAAAACGTGCACTTTTCGGCGTGTTTTGCATCTTTCAGGCGTCTTTTGCGCTCGTTTTACGCGCCAAGCGGTTCCTTTTTTCACTCACGAAAGGCTCCTTTCAATCATTCTAACTCACGAATAGCACTGTCTTTGCGGCTGGTTGTTTGAATTGCCCGATGGGGGGCCGCAATCGTCGTTGGCACGCGAATGGCTATATCAAAGCCAGCCAACAACGGGAGCAGTGTGCATGGGATATGTCCAAACCAGTCGTTCTTCACGTAACGACGCCAACGTGATGTCACTTGGCTGGGAGTCGCTGGGCCGGGCGGTTCAAACACGAACACTGGAGGCCGTTGCCCAGCATTTTTTCGACGTGGGGCTTGCTGAGCTGTGTCTGGAAGCACTGGTCAGGACGCAGCTCCAAGAGATTGAACATGAGTAGCTATGGCGTGTGGCTATCGGCGGCGGGCATGAAGGTGTGCGAACACCGCCAGACCCTCCACGCCAACAACCTGGCCAACGCACAAACCACCGGTTTCAAGAGCGACCTCGCGGAATTCCGGCAGAGGCCGGTGGAGTCGCGCGAACGCGGCTCCTCCGCTCAACTGCGTCATCCCATACTCGATCAACTCAGCGGCGGCGTGAACGTGCGTCCGTCGCATTACGACTTCACCCAGGGAAGCATCGAGAACACCGGCCGGCCGCTGGACGTGGCCATTCGCGGAGACGGATTCTTCACCGTCAGCGACGGGCAGAACAAGCGGCTGACGCGCGATGGTGAATTCGCGCTGAATACATCGGGCGAACTGGTGCTCGCCGACGGTTCGGGCAATTGGCGGGTGCTGGATCAAGGTGGGACGCCGGTTCGCGTCGATCCAGCCGCCGGGCCGGTGGGCATCGGCAGCAGCGGCCTGGTGCGACAAAATAATCAGTCGGTCGCTCAATTGCGTCTGATGACTCCCGCAGATCCGCAAAAGCTACGCAAAGTCGGGGCCAATCTTTTCGAACATCCGCAAGAACAATTGCAGCCCGCAGCCGGGACGCTCGTTTCCAGTGCCCGGGAAGAATCCAATTACAACGCGATGACCGGACTCACCGCGATGATCGAGGCATCGCGAGCCTATCAGATGAATGCCACGCTCATTCAATTGCAGGATTCGGCGACGGGCCAGGCGGTTTCGATGCTGGGCAGGGTAGCGTAGGAGTTTGATTTATGGCCATTACCGCGCTACATGCCGCCGCATCGGGAATGCGAGCTCTGGACGAGAAGCTCAACGTGGTGGCGAACAATCTGGCCAATATCAATACGCATGGATTCAAGCGTTCGCGCGTGAACTTCGAGGACCTTTTGTACCAGGTGAAACGCGAGCCGGGAGTGCCGAACGCGAACGATGAGCCGATTCCGCACGGAATTCTGGTGGGTACCGGAGTGCAGGTTTCGGGCACGCAGCTCAATTTCGAGCACGGCACGGTGGACCCCACAGGGCGGCCTCTGGACTGGCAGATTGAAGGCGAAGGGTTCTTCCAGGTGAAGACCATCCAGGATGGATCGGAGATCACCGCCTATACCCGCGCCGGCAACTTTGCGCAAAACGCGGTGGGCAACATCGTTCTGGCCAACAGTGACGGATCATTGATTGAGCCACCCATAGCGATTCCTGCGGACGCCATTGAGGTGGCCGTCGGGCGAAACGGCGAGATTCGCGTGCGGCAGGAGGGGTCGAACACGCTCAACGTTGTGGGCCAGATCGAGCTCGCGCGTTTTGTGAATCCTGAAGGGCTCAAGCAGATTGGACGAAACCTGTACCTCGAAACGGACGCCTCCGGGGCATCGGTGACGGGTCCTCCGCAGTCGGACGGTCTGGGGGCGATCAGTCAGGGCAATCTCGAAATGAGCAACGTCGATCCCGTCCGCGAGCTGATCGATCTGATCACTACGCAGCGGGCATTCGAGCTGAACAGTCAGTCGATCCAGAGCGCCGACGAAACGCTTCAGATCGTCTCGAATCTAAGGAGATTCTAGGGTTTGAACGGAGTGGGCCGCCAGCGTAGGCGGTGATGGGGAAAGCAGGACGCGCCATGAATCGCAAGGATTGCGAAAGATCAACTGAGCGATCAAGCGGGTGGAGCCGTGTGGCTTGGCCAAGCACAGTGCCGCCACGCGCTGTCGGCTTCATGCCGGCGCCCGGTGAGGCTGGGCTTGGGCATGGCACCCTTTTGCTGTGTGCATTCCTGTTTGCGGCGCAGGCCGCACAAGCGCACGGCGGCCAGTTTCGCGTTTGGTCGTCGGCCGTCGTCGTCTCCGATTCGATCAAGCTTGGCGATGTTGCGGAACTTCGCGGCCTCGAATCATCGGACGAAGAAGATTCGCTCCGAAACATCGTCATCACCGAAGCGCCGCCGCCGGGCGGCTCGCGCATCATTCACCACGAGATGATTCGGTCCGCCTTGAGCGCCAAGGGCGTAAACCTTGCGAAAGCGACATTGGCCGGCGCGTCGCAATGCGAAGTCCGCCGGCCGATCACGCCGCAGCCGGTTGCTCAGACTCCGGTCGGCGCAACGACAGTCCGAGCCGCGCACTCCAACAGCCGTGAATCCAAAGATACAACATCCGGTCCCAACCAACCGGGGAATACGTTGCGAGAAGCCGTTGAGGATTATTTTGGCCGGGAATTCGCCCGGTACGGTGGGACTGCCGAGGTCTTGTTCGATCGGTCCGATGACCACGTGCTCGAGCTGACCGGCCCGCCGCTGGAATTTCACATCCGCCGGGAAAAAAGCAATCCGCTTGGCTTGTGTGCTCTTGAAATTGATGTGATCAAGGACGGCAAGACCGCCCAGCAGATTCCGCTCGTGGTGCGCACCGCGCTCAACCGAAGCGTGCTCACCGCCCGCCGTGCGATGAATCAAGGGGCTGCCATCGTGGCCGCCGACGTGGATCTCGTGCCCGTCACCTTTACGCGCCTGGGCGACCTGGGTCTGGACGACGCCGTTCTCGTGCTGGGTCAGCGAGCCAAACGGTTCATCCCCGCCGGAACCAGGATCGAATTGGAAATGCTCGAGCCTGTGCCGCTGGTTCTTCGCGGGCAGCTCATCACGCTCATTTCCGAAGTCGGCGGCGTGCGCGTGGTGACCACGGCCAAGGCCTGCGCCAATGGCCTGCGCGGTGAAACCATCCGTGTGCGCAGCGTGGACGACAACAAGATCGAATTTGACGCAGTGGTCACCGGCCCGGGCGAAGCCCGCGCGGCAGGTGGCGGCGATACGGTGGTGGAGTCCAAACCGCGTCTGGTGATGGGGGGAACACCGTGAAGGCAACAAGGCAACAAGGCAACGAGGCAACGAGGCAACGAACGGCGGTGGTAGGGCTCTTGTTGGCGATGACTTCCAGTGTCTTGGCGCAGACTTCGTCGCTTGGGGCGAGGCAGCGGATCGCGGACGCAGGGAAGGTCGAAGAAAAGACTCCTCGCGAGGCGCTGCCGCGTCCGCGCAATATGGTCTACGAAAAATTCGGTTGGATTTCGATCGCGCCGACGCCCCCCAAGGCGTTTCGCCCTGGGGACTTGATCACCATTATCGTCCGCGAACAACGAAAGTGGGAGGCGGATTCCGACCTCGAAACCAAAAAGAAATTCGACGTCAAGAGCGAACTCGACGCATTCTTCAAGCCGATGCAGGGCGGACTCGGCGCGGCGCAATTCCGCCGCGGAAAACCCAACGTGGATTACAACTACGATCAGAAATTCAAGTCCGAAGGCGACTCCTCGCGCGAGGACAAGCTCACCACGCGGCTCACCGCCCGCATCCTGGACGTAAAGCCCAACGGGCTGATTGTTCTGGAGGGCAAGGCGAAAATGACCCATGACGAAGAAACCAGCCAGATCACGATTACCGGCACCTGCCGCAAGGAAGACGTCACCGCCGACAACACCGTGCTCAGCACGCAGATTGCAGATAAGCAGGTGGTGGTGAGTAATGAAGGCGCCCTGAAGTCGGCGGCCACGCGCGGATGGATCACGAAGCTATTGGATGCGTTGAAACCGATATGAAAAGGCAACAAGGCAACAAGGCAACGAGGCAACGAAGCACGAAGAGTACTTTCTTCGAACTTCGACCCTTGAACTTTATTGTTCGCCCCGCGCTTGCGCTTGGGGTTCTGATTGCGGCAGCGAGCGCGCAGACCCCGACGGCGCGAGTCGGCGACATCACGCATTTGCAGGGACAGGGCCGCAACACACTCATCGGATACGGCCTGGTCACCGGGCTGGACAAGACCGGCGACGGCGGGAACTTCCTGCCCACCATGAAGGCCGTCGCGGAAATGATGGGGCGATTCGGCGTTACCGTGGAATCGCTCAACGACGTGGAGGACGCCAAGAACGCCGCGGTGGTGATGATCGAAGTGGTCATCGATGAAAACGGCGGGCGCGAAGGCGAAGTGTTTGACGTGGCGGTGACGGCCATCGCCGCGAAGAGTCTGGCCGGCGGGCGGCTGCTTTCCACGCCGCTGATCTACCACGACCGTAGCGTGCAAGGTCTGTTTGGTTTCGCGTCCGGCGCGATCATGGTGGAGGCGACGAGTCTTGCGGCGGGGCGCATCCGCGACGGCGCGAGGCTCGAGCGCGACGTGCTGACCAACGTCATCGCCCGCGGCGCGGAAGTGAAGTCCAGCGGCTTCTCCAGTCCGTGGATTCAGGACCATCAACACTACATCACACTGGTGCTCGACGATGCCCACGCCGGATGGTCCATGGCCGCCGCGGTCGCCCAGGCGGTGGACAAGGAGCTGACCATTTCGGCTGACGTGGAGCGCGTCGCCCTTGCATTGGATTCCAAGAACATTCTGGTGCTTCTACCCGATCACCAGCGAGGCGACCCTGCCGCGTGGATTCGCGACGTGGAGCGCACTCCGATTCTCATGGAGGCCGGCGAGGCCCGCGTCACCATCAATCGCCGCGCTGGCACCATCGTCGTGACCGGTGACACGCGGTTGTCGCCCGTGGTGATCTCGCAGGCGGGTCTTACGCTGACCGTCGTCAATCCCCCGCCGGGCACGCCGACAGCCAAGCCGGCCGTGGAGCAGCAGGAATTCATCGCCCTCGACAAGGAGGAGCTGCGCCTGCCCAACGTGCGCGATTTGTTGGAGGCGCTCAATCGTCTGAAAGTTCCGTTCAAGGACCGTGTTTCGATTCTGGAAGAGATTCATCGCGCCGGCAAGCTGCACGCGCGGCTCATGTACGAGGGATGATGAAAGTGCCAACAGTTGAAACAAGCCGGTTCGTGAGTCCGCTATCCTCGTACAGGATGCGGAGCGAGTCTATTTCCCCCTCTCCCTTGCAGGGAGAGGGTCGGAGTGAGGGTAAGACTTTCATGCATCGACAGACCAATGAAATTCCCAGGTCGTTACCCCCCTTGATCCCCCCTGGGAGGGGGGAAGGATCCTCCTCGGAATCGAAGCTTGGCGCGCTGCGCGAGGCAGCCGGTAAGGCCGTGGGTTCGGCTTTCTACGGGACGATGTTCCAGATGATGCGCGAGAGCAAGTTCAAAACCAGGATCGGAAATGGCGGGCGCGGCGAAGAAGTTTTCTCCGCCCAGTTGCACGAGGTGTTGGCCGAGCGGCTCGGAGAATCGAAGCAAAGCAACTTGAGCGACGTTCTCTATCGTCGCCTGGAAAAGCAACAACGCCTGATCGACGCGAGCACGAGCCGGAGGAGTTGGGAATGACGCCGAAATCAGGCCAACAACATCTGCGGGAACTGGTTCGAAGTTTCGATGCCCTGCGCGGAATGCACGAACAATTGTTCGCGGTGCTCGAAGGAAAGATCGAGGCCATGCGCACCGCAAACGTCCCGGCATTGCAGAATGCCAGCCAGGACGAGTACGCTCTGTTGCAAAGCTTGCGTGAAAAAGAAAACCGGCGAGCCAGTCTGATGCAGGCGCTCGCCCGCGAATGCGGCATGTCCGCGAAGGCCGCTCGAACGGCCACGGTGTCGCAAATTACGCCGCTCATGCCGGACATTGAACGCGAATTGCTGCTCAACGCGGCTTCGCGTCTGCAATGGATCGTTGCTCGTACAGCACAGGCCAATCGCATCGCTGCGACGATTGCCCGGCAGGTAACCCATCACATGAAGTTCGTCTTTTCAGCGATTCGCCCGGCTCGCACTGCGCCGGTGGGTTACACCCTGCGAGGCGAATCGTTCGTCGCAAACCCTGCCATCATGGATGTCGTGGGATAAACGCATGGGTCTCTTGAATTCATCATTGCAGATTGGCCGCAACGCGATTCTCGCGTACCAGGGGGCGCTCCAGACCATCGGCAGCAACGTGAGCAGCGCCGGCAGCCCGGACTACACCCGCCTCGCCCCGCAGCTCGACCCGATTCCCGGCTCGATTGTCGGCAACGGCCTGCAACCCGGCGCGGGAGCGGCGCTCACCGACATTCGCCGCTACATCGACGACGCATTGGAGGACCGCCTGCGGCTCGCTACCGGCGCAACCCAGGCCGCATCGGCGCGGCAGGGTACGCTTTCGCAAGTCGAGTCGTTCCTCGACGATGCCAGCGGCGCGGGCGTCTCTTCGCGGCTGGGCGGTTTCTTTCAGGCCTTCGACAACCTGCAAAACACGCCCGAAGACACCGCAGTGCGCGATTTCACCATCGCCGCCGGCGATCAACTGGCCGGCTCGCTCTCGACCTTGCGTTCGCAGTTCTCAAAACTCGGTGCGGACATCGACGGCCAGGTCGGCGACATTGTCAAAGAAGCCGACGACCTCGCCCATCAAATCGCCGAACTGAATTCGCGGATCACCACCAGCGAAGCCGGACGTCGCGGCCAGGCCACTGCGCTTCGCGACCAGCGCGACGCGCTGCTTCGCCAACTCGGCGAGCTGATGGACGTCACCGTCCGCGAGCAGCCCGACGGAGCGATCAACGTATACGTCGCCAGCGAGGCTTTGATTCAAGGCAACAGCGTTCGCGGACTGATCGCTGCGACCGATCTGGACGGTGAGTTCAGTCGCACGTCCGTTCGCTTTGCCGACACGAACCAGCAAATCAACCTGAACGGCGGAAAACTGGCCGGGCTGATTCGCTCGCGCGAAGAGGACGCCTACGCCCAGGTGGCCAAGCTCGATCAGCTTGCGTCCGCCCTCATTGCAGAGGTCAATCGCGTTCATGCGGATGGGCAGGGGCTGAGCGGCTTTGACTCGGTCATCGGTGGGTTTGACGTGCTTTCGCCGGACGCGGCACTGAACAGCACCGAAGCGGGCCTGACCAATCCGCCGCACAATGGCAGCTTCTATATCACCGTCGCCGACAAAGCGACCGGAACGCCCGTGTCTCACCGCATCGAAGTGAACTTCGATGACCCGGTGGCCGGGACTTCGCTTCAATTGCTGGTCGATGACATCAATGCCCAGGTTCAGGGCGTGACCGCTTCGGTCACGAGTGACAACCGCCTGGCACTCGCAGCCGCCGACGGTTTCTCCTTTTCGTTCGGTTACGACGGCCAGACGGCCCGCGAAGATACCTCCGGCGTGCTCGCCGCGCTGGGGATCAACAGCTTCTTCACCGGAACTGACGCTCGCAACATCGCGGTGTCGGAGACTTTGCACCAGAACCCGCGCCTGTTGGCCGCCGCCACCGTATTTCTCGCGGGCGATGGCGAGAACGCCCGGCGCATCGCGTCTCTCGACATCGAGGCAAGTGCATCGCTTGAGGGCTCATCGATCCCACAGTTTTACAACGCCCTGGTCAGCTCGGTTGCCGTCACGGCGGGCGGCAACAACTCCGACGTGGAAGCCCTTGGCTCCGTCCAGTCGGCGTTGCAGGCACAGAAAGAAAGCATCAGCGGAGTCAATCTGGACGAAGAAGCCGTGTCGCTGGTGAAGTTTCAACGCGCGTTCCAGGGCGCCGCACGCTTCGTCTCGGTTGTGGACCAATTACTTGGAGACCTCATGACGCTCATTGGGTAATGCCCAACAGAGCCGCGACCGTAAGGGAGCGGACAGAGAATGTGAAAGTCGAGCGGCTTGCTCGCGACGCTAAGAAAGAAAATGGCAATCAGTCCGGTCAACATCACGCGCATCAGCACCAACCTCCAGACGAGCTTCGTCCTGGACGGCGTACGGCGCAGCCAGCGGGATCTCTACCTCTCGCAAGGCCGAATCGCCGCGGGCCGCAGATTTCTTGCCGCCAGCGAAGACCCCATCGGCGCGAGCCGCGCTCTCGATCTTTCGCAGGCGCTGGCTCGACAGGGGCAGTTCCGCAACAACGCCCAGTACGGCGAAAACATGCTCAGCGCCGCGGATGGCGCGCTCTCTGAACTTGCCGGCCTGCTGGTCCAGGCTTCGTCCCTCACCAGCCAGACGGTGAGCAATCTCACCAGCGCCGCCGAACGTGATGCACAGGCCGAAGTCGTCGCGGCAATCCGCCAGCAGATTCAGACCGTGGGCAACCGGCAGTTTCAGGGCCGATACTTGTTTGGAGGCCGCGACACCCTCAACCAACCGTTCGTCGAAGGGCTGGGCCAGGTTCTCTTTGTCGGCGATACCGGCGAACTGAGCACCCGCGTATCCGATGATCGCGTGGCGGCCATGACCATGCCTGGCAGTGCGATTTTCGGCGCACTTTCCTCCGCCAACACCACGAACCCGGAGCTGACGCCCCTGCTCACCGAGCAAACGCGATTGGAAGACATTACCGGCGCAGTGGGCAAGAGCATTCCCTCCGGCGTGCTCGTCTTCAACGAAGTGGGTGGCGTGGGCGTGTTCAGCGTCGATCTTTCCGCAGTGGATACCCTCGGCGGCGTCATTACGGCCATTAACAATGCGGCCACCAGGGCGGGCGCCAGACTCACCGCGACGTTGACGGATACGGGCATCGACATTGATCCGGGCGGTCTGGCAGTCTCGGTGACCGACGGCGGCGGCACAGGATTGGCCTCGAGCCTGGGAGTCCTTACGCCGAAGCCCGATGCCGCGAACATCACCGGCGCAACGCTCACGCCGCGCATCACACGACTCACTCCGGTGGATGCGCTCGCGGGCGGGAGCGGCATCGATCTCGATAGTGGCTTTATCATCAAAAACGGTTCGCGCACCGTGACAGTGGACATCAGCACGGCAACCACCGTGCAGGATATCATCAACACGATTAACAACGCCGGGGCGTCCGTGGTCGCGCGGATCAACGACGCGGGAACGGGCATCGATGTGTTCAATCAGGCTTCCGGCGACACGTTGTCCATCGGGGAAAACGGCGGCACGACCGCCGCCGACCTGGGAATTCGCACTCTCCATTCCGGCACCGCCCTGGCGGATTTGAACTTCGGAATGGGTGTCACCGGCCTGCCGGGCCAGGGCGACCTTCGCATTGTCGCACGCAACGCAGACACCGTCGATGTCAGTATCGATGGCGCGGTCACCATCGACGATGTCATTACGGCCATCAATGCCGCTGCCGAAGAGGCCGGCGTCAGCATCACCGCGTCGCTGGCCGAAACCGGCAACGGCATACAGATCACCGACGGCACCGGCGGAACCGATCCGTTGTCCGTGCAGAGGCTCAACCTATCGCATGCGGCGGATGATTTGGGTCTGACCAACGCCGTGGTGGACGAGGACATTTTGATCGGCGCCGACGTGAATACGCAGGCCAGCGACGGCATCATCGGCGCACTCCTCGATCTCGAAGACGCCCTGCGGCGCGACGACACGGCCGACATTACCCTGGCCGGCAATCGCCTCGATGTCCTTCGTGACGAAATGACCCGCATGCACGGAATCATCGGAGCGCGGGCGCAGTCTTTCGCATCGCAGAGGGCACAGACGGAGGAAGCCGCCCAAAGCACGGAAATTTTTCTTTCGGAAGTGCGCGACCTCGATTACGCGCAAGCCATCACGCAGTTGCAGGCCGCCACCACCCAGATGCAGGCGGGATTGCAGACCAGTGCGTTGATATCGCAGTTGTCCCTCATGGACTACCTGCGATAGCTCGAAGCAAGCTCCGCCCGACGCCTTCATGACCGGGGCGTAGGAAGGGGAGCCAGGGTTGTCCGGCGGGGAGCCGCCGGAACGCGGCTTTGGATGCCGCGGGTAGCAAGGATTCGCTGGGTGCGGCTGGTGTAAGCCGCCCGAAACTAGGCGCCGACCTGACATGGAACGGTCAAAGGAGACTAGGCGATGGTGATCACCACGTCGCGTTTTGGGCAACTGGACGTCAATGCCGATCGCCTGATCGAGTTCCCGGGCGGAATCCTGGGATTCCCCGATCAGGGGCAGTATGCATTGATTCAAACTGGGACGGACAGCGGATTTTACTGGCTGCAATCGGTCTGTACTGCCGATCTGGCTTTTGTGGTTTGCGACCCCCGGCTGTTCGTCGCCGACTACCAGGTGCCCGTAAAACTCGAGGAGCTTGAAGGCATCGAGCTTGCGAGCGTTCAGGACGCCCAGGTCTTTGTCATCGTGAACAAGGTCGGCGATCTGCTTACCGGCAACATGCAAGGCCCGCTGGTGGTCAATGTGCGCAATCGCAAGGCGCGACAATTGGTGCTCAGCGACAAACGATTTTCCACGCGGCATCCGCTGATGCGGATTCCGAGGCGGGTGGCCTTGAGTAAGACCGCATAAAGGCTCGTTTGGTGTGGCCGCGGCGTATTCAGGGTGACTAAAATGGTAGGAGGGGAGCAAAGCGACACCCGCCCAGGCCCGCGTAATGTGGCCCGCTTGGCCGGCATCTGTGCTGCTCAAAAACATCCGGGTGAAGCAACCGGATTCGCGCAGACCACGGCCCGACGATTCCGGAGAATCGTCGAACACAGCGCATCGGCATGGCAAGGAAGGAGCCGAGTATGTTGGTGCTGTCCAGGCACCGCGATGAAACGATCATGATTGGCGACGAGGTGGAAATCACCGTCGTCGATATCCGCGGCGACAAGGTCCGATTGGGAATTACCGCGCCGCGCCATATTCAGGTGCATCGCAAGGAAGTGTATGAAGCCATTAAGAGAGAAAATCAGCAGGCGGCGGGACTCAAGCCTCAGGATGTTTCCGAGGCCGTTCAGGGCGGCCCCAAGCCTGATAACCCGATCGCCATGAATCCGGATGAGAAAAAAAACGTTACGGATCAAAAGCATCCGAATCATTTTCGCCCATCGCGGTAGGAATGAAATTGTCCCGCGCAGGACATGACCCGGCGCACGAAGGCTGACCGGGAGATATCAAGGAGGATTGCCCATGTCACGGATCAATAGCAACGTCCCGTCCCTGATCGCTCAGCGACACCTGGGGCTATCGCAGCGATCGTTACGCACGTCGCTGGAGAGACTGTCCAGCGGTTTGAAGATCAACCGCGGAGCGGACGATCCCGCCGGACTGATCGTGTCCGAGCGCTTGCGCTCCGAGATTTCGGTGGTCAAGCAGGCCATCGACAACTCCGAACGCGCCATCAACGTCATCGCCACGACGGAAGGCGCGCTCGACGAGGTGCAGGCCCTGCTCACCGACATCCAGGCCCTGGTGGTCGAGGCCGCCAACAGCGGCGCGTTCTCCGACGAGGAGATCGCCGCCAACCAGTTGCAGATCGACAACGCGATCGACTCGATCACGCGCATTGCCAACACCACAACGTTTGCGGGGCGCAAGCTCCTCAACGGCGAGCTCGACTATGTCACCAGCGGCATCGTCACCTCGAAACTCACCGACGTCAGTGTCCTTGGCGCCAAGTTCGGCACCCAGCCATACGTGGGGGTTGATGTGACTGTTTCGCAATCCGCACAGCAGGCGAAGCTCAGCTACAACCTGGGCCGACTCACCGGAAGCGGCGCAACTCTGGCGATTCGCGGCCCCGATGGCATCGTTACGCTCAACTTCCCGGCCAGCGCCACTACGGCGAAAATGGCAGAGCAGATTAATCTGCAAGTCGATGCCACGGGAGTCAGGGCAGTCGCCAGCGCAACGGGAATGAGCTTGTTTACAAACGAATATGGAAGCGACGCCACTTTGAGCGTCACCCCGCTCCCCACTAGCACGTTCAGCATGACCAACCGCCTGGGGCAGGCCGACACCAATACCACAGGTCGCGATGCGACCGCCACGGTGAACGGCATCGCCGCCACGGCCGACGGACTCAAGCTTTCGTTCAGTTCCTCACTGCTCAAACTCGAGGTCGTCCTTTCGGAAGCCTTCGGCGGTGGTGCGCAAGGGCTGACCGGCGCAGCGGGATCGTCCAGCTTCGCGGTGACTGACGGCGGAGCGCTCTTCCAGCTTGGTCCGCAGGTCAATACCAACTTGCAGGAAAACATCGGCGTCAAGAGCATGCAGGCCAACGTGCTGGGCAACGCGATTATCGGCTATCTCTCTGACCTGCAAAGCGGACAATCCAAGTCGCTGCGCACCGGGAATATGACCGAGGCCTCCAAGGTCGTCGAGGAAGTCATCACCCAGGTGGCCGTGCTTCGCGGGCGGCTCGGCGCCTTCGAGCGAAACACCCTGCAACCCAACATCAACCAGTTGCAGATCACCACGGAAAACCTGACCTCGTCGGAGTCCGTGATCCGCGACACCGACTTTGCCCTGGAAACGTCGGAATTGACCCGCTCGCAGATTCTCGTGCAAGCGGGCAACAGCGTGCTGGCCATCGCCAACGCCCAGTCGCAAAACGTGCTGACCCTACTCGGCGGATAGCGATCCTGGGCGGATAATCGCACCTCCCCCCTTGAAAAGGGGGGATAAAGGGGGGTCGATGGCGCACTTCAGCGCGAAATCGCTCATGAGCTACCCCTCTCCCTCCCAGGGAGAGGGGCCGGGGTGAGGGTAAAAGTGCACATTCCTGACTGATGCGAATCGTCGTCGAACCCGGCGCCGTTCGCTGCATTACATACAAACCCCACCATTTCTACGAAACGTTCGATTTTTCTTGCAAAACTGCTTGGTTTTTGGTATACTGGTTGCTCGTTGCGTTCCATTCCGCTGGCCCAAGGAGACTAAACATGTGTAACCTGCCTTATGCCGCGTTGTTTGTGCTCACCGCATTCGCAATGTCTTCGCTCGCCGGTTCCCCGCAACCTGGCTCCAGTACCGCGCCGAGTGAAGCGCGCTCTCGGATTCGCCAGGCCGTCACCGGGCCGGAAAGGACCATGAACCAGGCCATCGCCGTCGGCGCGACGGCGACGATTACCTTGCAACCCGTGCCGCCAAAGACGATTCCCGTCAGCGACTATCCGTCGGGTTCGTCCATCACCGGTTCGACATTGACTTTGGGCTCAGTTCCCGCGCGGGTTTGGCTCGAGGCACATATAACCGGCTGGGCGCCTGAACTACTGAAGACGTTTCAGGTGAAGATTGATGCGACAGACGAGGACGGTGACGGCGGCGGCTACTACGGCGTCAACGCTGACTGCGGAGGTATGCCGGTTACAGGCGCAGGCGATCTACTCCCGGCCATCGCGCCGTGTACATCCAACCTTGATTGCCGAGCGCTGATTAGCGGGCGATCGTCCCCGTGCTTTGCCGGCGAACCTTCGCATTGTATTTTGCGGCCTGCTTTCCTTCCGCCGGGCGGCAATGTTTGCGAATGGGGCTTTTTTGACATGTGCGACCCGGAGTATATGGGATCGGGCATGATGCACATCGCGGTTTTTGACCTGCCGACCCTTAATACTCGATGGGGTTCGAGTGTTGAACTACCCGACAGTTTCACGGACTTCGCCCCAAGCTATGCGGGAACTCTGGTGATCGATGTGCCCGCCAACGCCAAGGGAAGATATGTTATTGATGTCAAGGAAGACGAATGTTTCATGTGGAATCACAATGCTCCTCCCAATAACAACATCCCCATTGCCGCGATCAACCTGGCGGTGATTCAAGCTGCCACTTGCGACACGAACATGGACTGCCAGGATAACGATGCGTGCACGATAGATGAGTGCCGGAGCGGGTGTTGCGACCATACGCCCGTTGCCGGCTGGGACCCGGCCACAGAATGCTGTAATCCCGCAAGCGGCGTGCAGGGGCCAATTCCACAATCCACATCATGCAAAACCGGTGCCTGCAGTCTTGGAGGAAGTTCCGGCATTCCCTCGTTCGTCAATCTGCCTGACGGTGCGAACTGTGCTTCCAGCGACCCGTGTTATGGAGGCGGGCAATGCCTGACCGGTCAGTGCGTCAGCGAACAATACGCCGGTTCGAGCTGCCCCAAGCCGCGGTTCATTTCGTTCGACATTGGTACCGGCCCGACCCCCAGCGCGTACCGCGTGCGCATGGTTTCGCTGCACCACCCCGATCCGCCCTATGCAGGCGGGACAGCGTCGGACTTTAGCGCGTTCGAAGGTCTGTACCGTTGGGTCGGCGCGCCGGACACATACGTCGAGTCGGGTGCAGACCCTACTCCTGTTTATGCTGCTATTGTCGGTTGCGATCCTCACTACCAGAACTGGTCGGCGATCGACTTGCTGCACGTGAGCGGGGCCGAGATCGTGCCCAGTTCGGTGTACGAGGTTCAATCCATCGCGGTAGGGTTGGACATTAATGTCGAGTCGAATTATTCCGCTCCCGTGACCATTGCGACCGCACGGTGGTGCGACGTCGTGATTCCCAATAGCCCCCCTGGTACGACAACGCAGCCTGATGCCGGCGATCACGCCGCTCTGGTGGGTAAATTTCGCAGCATGCCCAGCGCGATATCCAAGCCCCGCGCTTTGCTCGGAGGATTGGATGCTGCGGGAATCCCCAGTCTGGGCTCCGATGTCAGTTTCGCGGAGATTTCGGCGGCCGTGGATGCCTTCAGGGGTCGTCCTTATCCCTTCGCTGGTCCGATCCCTTGTCCATGAATAGCTTGGTTTCTTTGTCGGTGTTCTTATTTGAAAGAAAAAAAGTGTTCCATGCGTAACGTCATCAGTATTCTAGCGGTTGCCGTATTGGGCTTGGTTCCCATCTCCGTTCAATCGCAATCCAATCCCAGCGCCCTTCAAGATCGCACAACCCCGTCAGGCGCCATGAAAGCGGTGACCGGCCCGCGAGCGACGATGATGGCGGCCGTTGCCGGCGGCGCCACGGCGACGATCACGCTGCAACCCGTTGCGCCCAAGACCGTGCCCCCCAGCAATTACCCTGCGGGCTCTACGATTACCGGCACGACGCTCAGCTTGGGCTCGGTCCCCGCGCGAGTCTGGATCGAGATGCATGTAACCGGCTGGGCGCCCGAAGAGCTTCAATCCGTGCAAGTAAGGGTTGATGGAACCGACCTCGACGGAGACGGCGGGGGATATTACGGGACCAACGCCACTTGCGCCGGTGTTCCTGTCATCGGCGCGGGCGACATCACCCCAGCCTCCGCTCCATGTAGCACGAATAGTGATTGCCGCGCGGCATTCAGCGGGATCACGTCGCCATGCGAGGTTGGGGAACCGTCCACCTGTTCCGGTCCATCCGGAAGCCGTTATTGCCTTTGGGCCTTTCAAAACCAATGCGATCCAGATTGGGTGGGTTCGGGCCTAGGTAATTTTTCAGCTTGCGACACCTCTACTCCAAACGCTGGATGCGGATCCAACCTTAATGATGCGGGGGCAACAACTCTCATTGACCATGCGCCGAGCTACCTGGGCACGGTGGTGCTCGACGTGCCCGTGGATGCGAAGGGTAATTACGTCATTGATATCCACGATATGGGCGAAACCTTCATGGTGAATCGCAATCTCCCCCCAAACGACGTGATCACCATCGCGGCCTACAACTCGGCGGTCATCCAAGTTGGCCGTTGCGACACCAATGCGGACTGCAATGATAACGACGCGTGCACCGTGGATGTGTGCCAGGGCACTTGCTGCGCGAATACCCCCGTCGCGGGTTGGGATCCGGCCACCGAGTGCTGCAATCCGCCGACTGGAATCCAGACACTCAGGCCTCAATCCTCCGACTGTCTGGAGGGAGTTTGCAGTCTGGGAGGCAGCTCCGGAACTCCGGGGTATGTTTCGCGGCCCGACGGAACACCTTGTTCCAACGATCCCTGCTATGTGGAAGGGCAGTGCAGTGTGGGCCAGTGTCTTTCCCAGCAGTACGCCGGCTCGAACTGTCCCAAGCCGAGGTTCATTTCGTTCGACATTGATACCGGTTCAACCCCTGTCGCCTACCGTGTGCGGATGGTTTCATTGCACCATCCCGATCCGCCCTACACCGGCGGGCCCGCTTCCGATTTTAGTGCCTTCGAAGGTCTGTACCGCTGGGTCGGCGCGCCGGCCACCTATGCAGAGTCAAGCGCGAACCAAACACCGGTTCATGCGGCTTTCGTCGGTTGCGACCCCTACTACCGGGACTGGTCGGCGTTCGACTTGTTGCACGTGGGCGGGGCGGAGATCGTGCCCAGTTCCGTGTACGAAGTACAGTCCATTGCCGAGGGGTTGGACATAAACGAGGAAGCCAACTACTCAGCGCCGATTACGATCAACACGTCACGCTGGTGCGACGTCATCATCCCCTTTGCTCCTCCCGGCACCACGACACAACCAGATCAGAGTGATAACACGGCACTCGTGGTTAAGTTTCGCAGTCAGCCGAATGCAATGTCCAAGCCCCGTGCTTCCCTCGCCGGGGTCGGCGGCTTTGGAAATCCCAGTCTCGAACTGGATATCAGCTTCGCAGACATAGCAACCCTCATCGATGCCTACCAGGGCCGTCCGTATCCTTACGCGGGTCCGATCCCTTGCCCCTGAGTTTTTGAGCCAAAAGCGGGAAAATATGCCCGATAATCGCCATCGGGTTGTAAAAGTTCCTGTGATTTGGCTACAATACGGGGTAGCGCGAATCGTCCAGCACCAAAGGGAACCGGCTTTTCGTTTCGCGCGGGGGGTTAAGAATGCTGCGACGTACCGTTGCGGCCATATCAATCCTGCTTGCTGCCTGCGCCTCGCTCGCGACGGCCCAGAATGCGTCTCGTCCGCTTGACGTGGTGGGCGGCGTCCGTTCCGGCCGCGTCATTGTGACGCTGAGGCACGACGCTTACCAACGACTCGCCAACGCAGCGGGGGCCAACCCCAGTGACGTGGGACGCGACCCTCGCGCCTTGTTGGATGACCGTTTCAAAACAGCCGCTGCGCGCTGGAGCGTTACGGGCATGAGGCCGTTGTACGAAAGACCGTTTCGCGACCCGGCTCTTGCCGCCCAATTGGGTCTCGATCGCGTGTATGTCTTGGACGCGACACGAGGTACGGATGCCGAAGCGATGGCGGTCACGTTCGCGCAGAGTGCCGACGTCGAGCGTGCGTTTTCCGACACCATAGGCGGAGTGGCCCTCGTCCCCAACGATCCTCAGTTTCCCCAGCAATACGCCCTGGATAATTCCGGTCAGACGGCCGGCGGCACGGTGGACGCCGACATCGACGCGGTCGAAGCCTGGTCGATCCACACCGGAAATCCCGGCACGGTAACCATCGCCATCATCGACAGCGGCGTAAGCCCGCATCCCGAGTTTTCCTCGCGACTGATCGCAGGCCGCAACACGAACGATCCCGGCAATCCCACCTTCACCACGGACTCCTGCCCGCACGGCACCCACGTCGCGGGAATCGCCGCCGCCTCCGGTGACAATGCAACCGGTGTGGCGGGCGTTACCTGGGGGGCCAACATCATGCCGGTTCGCGTACTCAACGGGTGCAACGGTAGCGTCAGCGAATTGGCCGCCGGAATCATGTGGGCCGCCGATAACGGCGCGGACGTGCTCAACATGAGCCTTCAATACTACAACTTGAGCATGGAGGAGGTCCAAAGCCTTCAAAATGCCGTAAATTATGCCCATGCATTAGGTGCCGTGTTGGTGGCCGCCGCGGGCAACAACAACCTTGGCGGCGTGGGCGTGATCGCCTATCCCTCGCGTCTGACCAACGTAATGGCGGTGACCGCGACCGACAACACCGACACATTCGCGGTTTTTTCGAATCACGGTCCGCAGGTCGATCTGGCTGCCCCTGGGAAAGATATCTTCTCGACCTGGGTCGGCAACAGCTATGCCTACCAATTCGGTACTTCCATGGCCGCCCCGTACGTCGCGGGAACGGCTGCGTTGATGTGGTCCTATGAACCGCTGCTTTCACACGACCATGTGATTGATATTCTTCTCTCAACCACGGACGACCGGGGACCTGCGGGGTGGGACCAGCAATACGGCACAGGGCGTCTGAACGCATGGAAGGCGCTCAGCGCAGTACCTTGCGTCGTCAGCGCCCCATTGTTGGATGTGGCAGGAGCGGAGGAAGTGCCCTACGGCAAAAGCCGGGCGATTTCTTTTCAGCCGGGAAACGCCGGCCAGTTGACCGCGCTGCGCGTTCGTCTGGTCTCGCTGCACAACCCTGACCCGCCTTATACAGTCGNNCAGGCTCGCCATTCACCTACTCGCCGGGCATGCAAGTCGTGACGGGGCGATGGGGGGACATCGAGTTTCCATTCAGTCCGCCGGCCACCTCGCAGCAGCCCGACGTGGGCGACATCGCCGCCCTGGTCAACAAGTTCCGCAGTGCGCCCAACGCGCCGATCAAAGCGCGGTCGGTGATGTCAGGCCTCATCCCGGATCTCACCAGCGACCTGGACTTCGGGCATATTTCAGCCTGCGTCGATGCGTTTCGCGGAGCGGGGTATCCCTATCCCCCTCCTGCCAACTGCGGCCCCTGACCCTCACGCCGCGATGGCGGCTTTTCTTGACCCAATCCGCAATCTCTCTCATACTCGCATAAAGGGTCTGCAAGGTGACGATTCCACTTTTGATATTCGACGTGGACGGCGTGCTTACGGACGGCCGTTTGGCGCCGGGTCCCGGCGGCGACACCGAAAAAACGTTTTCTTCCCAGGACGGCTGCGCGATGAAGTTGTGGCGAGGACAGGGTCGCAGGATCGCTTTGATTTCAGGGCGAAAGTCCTTGCTGGTCGATCGCCGGGCCGCTGAGCTGGGCCTCGATTTTGTCTACACCGGCATCGAAGAAAAAATTCAATCGTTCGAAACGCTTCTCGCCAACGCGAGAGTCGCGGAGTCGGACGTCGCGTACGTTGGCGACGATTTGCCCGATTTGCCCGTGATGCGCCGCTGCGGCATCCCCCTCGCCGTGGCCAATGCCGTTCCAGAAGTAAAACGCGCCGCGGCATACGTTTCACGGCGATCCGGCGGCGACGGAGCGGCGGCGGAACTGATCGAATGGCTCCTTCGCCTCGACGGGACGTGGCCGCGCGCACGGGCTTCCGCATGACAAGTTTTCCACATCGCCGCCGCGCCGGGGGCCTCGCCCGGACATTTGTCGTTGCCGTGGCCACGCTCGCGATTCTGCTGGTATGCTTCTCCATGTACCAGTACAGCCAGGTCGAACCCGCAGTCCCGCTGACCCCGCGAGCCAGCCGTCTTCCCGTTCCCGGAGAAATTCCACCAACTCCTCCCCCGGAGCCAACGGCTCATCCTTCGGGCGTGACGGTGGACGGCGCAGTGATCGGTGCCAGCAAGAATGTAACCATTTCTCTGTATCAGCGGGAAGGGCGCGATTCCAAACTCGAACTGACCGTGAGCGACTGGTCTCCCAAGGCGGGCTCCGACCATGAGTTCGTGCTCCGCGATCCTGAAGTGCGCATGCGGACGGCCGAAGGCAATGACCTTCGAGTCAAGGCCGATGAAGGGACGCTCGAAGCCCGGCGAAAAAGCGGGAGTGGATTGGAACCGCAGCGCGGAACGCTGACCGGAAACGTCGTCATCGAATTCGATCGCCGGACCCAGGAAGACAAGGCTGGGCTCCCCGAGGCGGAGCGCAACGAGACGCGCGAATACGACCTCGTTCGCGTTCAAGCCAGGGAGCTTCAATTCGACGTTGAGTTCGGGCGGCTGATCATTCCGGGGAGAATCGTACTCACCGCGCGCGATGCAGCCCTCGAAGCCCTCGACCTGGAGATGCAATTCAATCAACAGGAAAACCAGATTGAATCTCTTCGCATCGAACATGGCGGGCGGATTCAATTACACAGCCAGAGTGAAGGGTTGGGCATTTCCATGGGCGACCGCGGCACGCAGCCAGGCAGGCAGACGCTGGTTGACTGGCTGCGAGAAACCCTGCAAGCCCGGATCGACGCACAAACCGCAGCCCAAAGCCAGAAAGCAGACGAATCCCGACAGGCTGAAAAATCCGCCACCGAGAAAACCGAGCCCACATTGCCCGTCTTTCGAGCCTCTCAGCCGAGGCGCGCTCGAACGGTGGCACGCTACCTGGGCCGTTTCGAAGGCGAAGTGGACGCCCGGCAACAGGTCGGCGACGTGACCCAGTCGCGCCTCCAGGCCGACTGGCTTGAAATCCTGCGAGAACTCTCTCTCGACGAACGCAAGCCTGCGAAAAAACCCACTGCAAGTTCTGCGAGCGGTGTAAACGCAGCGGTCGATTCGCCGCTCCCGTCTGAAACGATCGTCCTTTCGTGGACTGGAAAGCTTGTTGTGACCCAGGCTCCCATTGCACTGGCCGGTTCTGATCCGACGCCATCCTCGCAACTCACCGCCGGGGGTGCCCCCGCTCGCCTGTCTCACCCGGAAGGCGACGCGATTTGCTCGCGGCTTGTCTATCTGCCGGAGACCGGCGACGTTCAGTTAATAGGAGAAAGCAATCTGCCGGTTGTGGTCCGTTCGCTGCAACAGGGCACGGTGATTGGTGAGTCCGTTTCCCTTCGGCGCACCAACGGGACAATTGACATTGTCGTGGGCGGTTCGGGTCGCCTGTGGGGCGACGCCGGCGTGCCTACTTCGACGCCATTGCTTTTCACACATGCCTCCCAGCTTGGTCCTGCCAATATCGAGTTCGCCGAGGGTCTCCGCGCTGCCGGCCGCATACTCCAAAAAACCACGCTCGATTTCACAGGTTCGATGACCACTCGGGAGTATCGCCTGCTCGATCGCGTCTCCTTCGGCGGGCGAACTACGCTTCAACAGGATGACACCTCTCTGCAAGCGGACCAGATTGACGTGGCATTTTCCGTCGCTGAGAGCTGGCGGGGCGTGCAACAATCCATTGACCATGTTGTCGGCCTGGGCAACGTACTCATGAATCAGGGCGGCGATCGACTCACCTGCGACAAGATGGACATCGCCATGGGCGCGGGACCGGACGGGAAAGCGTCCGTCAAAAGCGCGACCGCCACCGGTTCCGTCTCCGCCCTACAGGGCGACCGCTCGCTCCAGGCCACGGACAAACTCATCGTGGATTTTGAGGCTGCTCCCGGTAGGAACGTTGTGCAGGCGGCCGACTCCGGGAAAGCTACCCCGTCAGCTCCCATATCCGGGCCCGCTGTTTCCGAACCGTTGAAGTTCAGCAGCGCGGCGTCGCCGCGCCGGCTTCGCGCCTTCGGCAAGGTAAGCGTGATCGACCCGTCGCAGTCGCTCGATCTCTCCTGCGAACAATTGGATTGCACCATCGCGGCCGGCAAGGACATCGAGTCGGCCGTTCTCGGCGGTCTCGCTGATCGTCCCGCTTCCGTCAAGCTCGACACGTTCAGCGTGACGGGCAAGGACATTACGCTGGACGTGGTGAGCGAGTGGGCCGACGTGCCCGGCGAGGGCCGCATGACCATTCAATCACAAAAGGACCTCGACGGACGAAAAGTCGAGCAGCCTATTCCCATCGTCGTGACCTGGACTGACGGTATGAAGTACCGCGGGCGGGAAAACCGCGCCGATTTTTCCGGCAACGTACACGCCAGCAGCCAGACCGCGACCACCTTCGACTGCGCCAGCCTTCTCGTGGAATTTGAGGACGCAATCCCGGCGCCGGCAAAGACACAACGCGGCGTGCTCGATTCGTGGGGGATTCGCGGTCCGTTGAGCGCACTATGGCCCAGCCTTCAAACGCCGTCGCCCAGCGTGCTTCGCGGATTCACCAAGGAGCCGCGATACATCGAGGCCACGGGGAACGCCGTCGCGCAAACAGCCGAGTTGCACCCGACCAGCGGCACAATGAAGAGCCGGGCCCGGATTTCCGGCCCGAAATTGTCTCTCCATCTGCGCTCCGAACTTTCCAAGCTGTTGATCGAAGGCCCCGGCGACTTGCTGCTGGAGGATTTTCAGCCCGCCAAGTCCGTGACTTCGTCGCCCGAATCGCTTCGCACCGATCTGTTCAGCGACGAATCTGACGACGGGCCGTCCAAGACGCTGATCAAGTGGCGCGATCGCATGTGGTACGACTTCGGCATCGACCAGACGCTATTCGAAGGCGATGTGCAGCTCAAGCACTTTAGCGGCGCCGAGCTCGACAAGGTCTTCGGAGTGCCACAAGGTGGCACGCGAAATACCGCAAAGGGTCGGCGGACCTTCCTGAACTCCGATGCCTTGACCGTCGATTTCACCGATGCTCCGCGATCCACCCGCCGTCCGGCCGATCAACGCATGGGCCGCATCAGTTCCGACCGCCTCCGTCGTTTTCGCGCCAACGGCCGTGTTGCCCTCCGCGAAGAAGTCGATCAGTTCTCTCTGAACGCCGAGGAAGTCATCTACGAGAGACCACGAAAAATATTGCTCATCCACGGAGCGCCGCAGCGCAAGGCCCAGCTCATCCGTCAGCGTCCTGGAAAGCTCCCTGACCAAATGGCCGCCGAACGCATCTTCTACAATCTCGAAACCGGCAAGATTGAAATCTCACGACCGCAGGTCAAAACCGGACAGTAGCCACCCGGCACCACCTGGCGTTCCTCCCGGATTTCATTTTCCTACAAAAACTCTTTGTTTCTTGACTCGACAATATCGCAGCGAATAATCAATCATCGGGGCATATGCAAGAATTCATGGATGTCCGCAAGAATCCAAGCATCTCGCCGCCAGGGCATGGTGGACCGGCGAATCACCGTAAACAGTCCGCCTGATGGCAGGTGAGGTGATCGAGGACTTGCTCAGTTTCGTACTTGGCCTGTCGTATATCGCCGTGCCGAAAGGTTGTCGCGCTTCACCGCTGAAGCGTTAGAAATCAGCAGGCCTGCTAAGGAGCCTTCGGGACCAGCGTCCCGCGCGGCTCTCGTGTTGGAATGCTTTCCTGAGGGGAAAGGGTGGGTGCGTGAGGGCGACCTTGTCCTGGTGATGTGGTCGCCCGAACCCCCCGCCGGCCCGATTGCGAGCCGCGGACTTCAGTCCGCGCGGACATCCGAAATTTCTCATGCTCAGTGACGTCATGTGGCACTCCGGTTCCCCTTTCCTTTTCAGAGAGGGGGTCGGGTGACGGTAGAGACCTGTTACTTCGCGATCCGCGTTCCAATGATTCCGGCCACCGCGTCGGTTGCCCGCTCCAGCGGCCCGATGATCACTTGGGGGTTCGGCCCGCGTGATGCACGGATGAATTGAATCGCCGCCTGAACCTTCGGACCCATCGACCCGGCAGGGAACTGCCCTTCCGCGAGCCATTTCGCCGCTTCGTCCGCCGCCATGCTTTTGATCTGCCGTTCGGTCGGCTTCCCGAAATCAATGCTCACATAGTCCACGGCCGTCAAGATCATCAAGAGCGAAGCGTCAAGCTCGACCGCCAGGAGGGCGGACGCCAGGTCCTTGTCGATGACTGCTTTCACGCCGCGAAGCCCTTCGCGCGGGTCCTGCACAACGGGAATTCCTCCGCCCCCGCACACCACCAACAGATCGCCGCCCTGCACC